>Ga0207651_10000038_pt1 | contig 63189 bp, 76 predicted proteins | sample KBSM23metaG_FD_184328 | JGI IMG/M metagenome (GOLD analysis project Ga0207651, IMG submission 184328) | Miscanthus rhizosphere microbial communities from Kellogg Biological Station, Michigan, USA - KBS M2-3 metaG (SPAdes) (version 2) | ecosystem: Host-associated > Plants > Roots > Rhizosphere >... | reverse complement strand
GACCCGGAACGCGCTAGTCTTGCGCGCACCCGACCGGGCCGACCAGACGCTCATCACCGCGCTCTCGCCGACGAACTCCATCAAGGGTGCCGCGAACGCCGCAGCGACTAGGGCCTGTAGGTCCGGCCGGCCCTTGGTTACGAACTCGGCCGATTCGCGCCACTTCTCGATTGACCCCTTTGGCCGGTAGCTCTCGTTGATCTTGCGGTCACCGGGCTGCGCCGGCCCCTCATTGCCGTCTACCTGATAGACGGTGCCGGCGACGGCGAGGCCGAGATACTCGCCGTCCTCGTCGGTCACCCAACCAAAGGGCGGCGGCGCCTCGACATACATCCGGTTGCGGCGCAGCTCCTCGATCCAGGACATGAGGAGGTCCCCATAATGCGATGTGTTGTATCGGTTTAGGCCGACTCCCTGGCGGATCAGGACCGGGCGCAGCCGGTCGGCGCCGATGGTAATTTCAGCCTCGTTGATCCCGACGTGATGAACCTGGCCCGAGAGCGTGTAGTCGTAGGTCAAGCGGTAGCCGCCGCCGCCATAGTGCAGGAGCTGCACGTCCGACATCACGCCGCTGATCAACTCGCTCCAGTCGTCCTTGACCCACTGCTCGATGGCGTCCTCGGTCTGCCGGTAGTTCGACGGCATCGTGCCCGGTAAGGCGGCGGGTTTACCCAGTGAGTAGGGCGACTTGATCTGGCCCCAATGCGGGCAGTTCGAACACACCCCCGGCCGCTTGCTGTCGACATCAATCGTCGCGCACAAGGGCGCGCCGAAATCCTTGCCCTGCCGCTCGCGCTCGGTCAGGTCCCACTTCGCCTGCGTGTCGGCCGGGCTGTATTTCGCGTGGCCCCGACCGATGCGGTCCGCCGCCTCGCGGTTGCGGCAGGCATAGGCCAGGTTGGTCATGTCGTGCCACATCGCATACTCGTCGTGCTCGCCTTCTTCGGCGAGAGACTGCGCGACTTGCGGGCACTGGGCGGCGATCTGATCGAAGTCGTACGGCGGCGGTTTCTCGATACCCGCCTTGGCAGCTTTTAGTAACCCGGTGTTAACCCGGAAACCGGTAGGCAGTGTCCCGAGGAACGTACTACCCGTAGTAACAAAGGGTTGCAATATGGACAGGAGGTTTCCTGCTGGATACTCGGGTGGTAACCCGGCGCGCACCGGCGTCATGTCGAGGCACGGCGCGGGCGAGGTTGGCACCTTGCGGTTCCACGTCTCGGGCGGCCGCAAAATGCGGGCGCTGTCGGCCGAGATGCCGATGTCGCCGCGCGCCCCCAATGTCGCGAGCATGTTCTTGAAGGCCCGCGCGTGCGGCAGCCATTGAGCCGCCGGCAAGGCGGTGTCCATCACCCAGTAGAGGTGTACGCCGTACCCCGACCTGATCCACAAGTTTGGTAGCGGCAGCCCGCCGGCCTCGGCTCGGAGCAGCCAGCGGCCTAGCTCTCTGTCGTCGGCCCACACCCGGTCGGGCGACTTGCCGTCGCCCGGCCTGGCGATGTCAGCGTCGTACCAGAAGCACTTGAGTTGCTCGGCGTTAGCCTGGGTTCGTTTACCTTTGAACCGCTGCCGGCCGCTGGTGTCGTAGCCTTGTAGGTCGGCGTCGCGGTAGCTCGCGACGCCTACCCAGACGTCGTAGCTCCGGCTGTACTCGTGCAGAAAACTGACCGCAGCCGCGACTTGCGACTGCGGGAAGAAGCGATGGATGATACCTGACTCGGGCCGCTTGTAGGCGAAGGCGTAGTACCCGCCTGGAGCGACGACGCGGGCCAGGTAGCCCTGCGCGTCGAGCACGGAACGGGGTTAAGCAGCGGTATCGCCCAAGAGATCGTCGAGCGCCGACTCCATGTCCGCGTCGGCCGGCATGACCGGCGGCTTCGGCATCTTCATCGTGGTGGTCTTGGCGACGAACGGCGCCGGCTTTGTCGCACGCGGCGGGGGCGGCGGGATTTCCTCCTCGTCGTCCTCGTCGCCGGGGTCCTGCTGCGGCGCCGGTGACGGTGCCGGCTCCTCGACCGGTGCGGGGGCGTCGGAGGCCCGTAGGTCAAGCCGGCGTGGCGCAGCCTCCTCGACCGGCGAGATGTCGCCGGCACCCAGCATCCGCTCGATCAGCGGGTCGGCGCACAGCCCGCTATTGCCGTCGTCGCCGGTCACGAGGCGTTGCTGGTCCTCATCGAGAAACCCCAGCGCCTCGAAGGTGAGGCGGGGGTAGGCGACCGAGACGTCAAAGCCGATCCGCGTCGCGACGCACTCGAACCCGGCGCCCTTGCGATCTAAAAAATCGCTGTAGTTCGAGAGATTGTTCAGCGACATCGGCGGTATCCGCAGCAGCATCGGGCCGAAGGCGTTGTTCTCCAGGTCGGTCAGCGGCACGACCGCGATGCGGCGGGTGTCCTGGCAATTCTTCGCCCTCTTACCCGCATCGGTGATCCTCGACCCCCACTGGCCCTGCGGGCACGTCGAGCACACCGGGTTCTGCTTCTTCGGCGCCGCCGCGTCGGGTTTGATGCCGTCGGTCGAGTAGCAATCCGGCCCCTCGCTGTCGCCCTCCGAAAACGCCTTCCCAAAATACTGCCGTGAGATCGCCGGGCTGATACCGACGACGACCGCCTCGATACTTGTCAGCGGCTGACCTCGGTCGTCGCGCAGCACGGTCTCCTCCGACCGGAACTTGAGCCGCCAGTTCTTCCCCTTGTACCCCAAGACGGCGAAGCTCGCCTGCACCCCCTGCTTGGCGTTGGAATTGAGCGACGAGCGCCGGTTGCGGGCGAGCGCCGACGGTCCGTGATCCAGGCTGATCAGTTGGCCTGCCATAGAGGTTCCTCCGATAGGGTGGTGAATTTATAGCGTCTATATTTTCAGCTTACGCCTTGCCCGAACGGACTCGCAAGACGGTCGCCTGAGAAATCTCGACGCCGGGGATAGGCCGTTCCATCTCCTCGACAATCTCGACGGCGGCGCTCTTGGCGACCCGCCCTTCGAGGAGTTCCCACATCTGGTTGTCGCGGATGAAATCGAGCGTTCGGGGCCAGTCACGCACCACGACCGAGGTCACGGTCGACTTGAAGCAGGTTCCGACCTCGCACCTGGTCGACTCCAGGCCGTTCCGGTTGAGGTGGTTGAGCATGGCCAGTTCGAGCTGCTCCTTCATCTCAAGGTACGGGGCTAGTTCGGTCTTATGCTGGGCCTCGATGTTACGAAGTTTGGTTCGGAGCTGAAGGTACTTCTCGATCATCTGAGCCGGGGTCATGACCCAGGCTCCCGGCTGGCAATCTCACCGGCACAACCGGCGTAACCGGCGCCGTCGACATAGTCGTCGATGTTGTGCGAGCCCGAGTAGCGGCGGGCGATCTTGAAGGCTTCCAGCATATTGGCGACATCGAGGGCGTCGAGCCAAACCGCGTCGTTCGGCGTCATCGGCCAACCGCTTCGGCGCGACTTGGCTCGGATGATCGCGTTCCAGATGTCGGCGGTGTTCTGGAAGTTGATTGTCTTGTCCCCGTGCGTGACCTGGCGGTCACCACCAACCAGGGCGACGGCATCGGCACAGATTTCGGCTGCGGTCTTCATTGGTCCTCCGAGTAAAAAAGACGGGGCCAAGGTGTAAACCTGGCCCCGTTTATAGGTAACTCGGATGGAACCTGGGCCCGGAAGGCCCAACAACCGAGTTACAAATAGGGGTGGGGGGCTGAAAAGTCAATTACAGCTCCTGCCTGTGGAACAGCTCCAGAAGTAATCCTTGGAAGGAGCTGCGGTCCCGCAGCCGCTGGTACACCGCGCGCTCGACGCCGGTCCCTAAAAGATGCGCGATCAGGGTCTTGGATGTCTGACCAGGCCGCACGATCCGGGCGTTGGCCTGCTCGTAGGTCTCGAAGCTATTGGTCGGGCTGTACCAGATGATCGTGTTGGCGGCGGTCAGGGTCAATCCGTGCGCCATGCAGCCGGGGTGGGCGACGATGCCGCGCAGCTCGTCGTCCTCCTGGAAGGCGCGAAAGATCCGGTTGCGCTGCCCGACCGGGGTCTGGCCGTGCACCACGGCGATCTTCTCGTCGGCGGCCTGGAGGTGGGCCGCGACCCCTTCGAGGGCGTGGGTGAAGGGGACGAAGCAAATAAATTTTCTGGTCGTCTGCTCGACGATCGACAGCAGCGCGTCGAGGCGAGGCTTTACCGGTAGCTTAAACACCCCCTTGGTGTCGGTGTAGATAAAGCCACATGCTACCTGTAGTAACTTCGACTGCAACACCCCCTCGTTGGCGGCCGTGATGGTCTCGCCGTTGTTGGTCTGCATCCGCAGTTTGTCGACCATCAGCTTGTAGGCTTTGGCCGCCGCCGGTTCGAGGTCGATCTTGAAGGTGCGGTAGACCGACGGCGGCAGCTCCATCACGTCTTCCAACGCGTACCGCACCGAGGGCTGCATCTGCTCGTGGATCAAGGCGCCGGCGCCGGCGCGCTTTACCCAGCGGAACGGGCTGACCTGGCGCATCGTGGCGTCCTTGAATCGGGTGAAGCTCCTGGTCGTGCGGTCCGGGGTCAGTAATTTGATCTGCGCCCAGGCATCGGTCGGCGCCTTCGGGGTCGGCGATCCAGTCAAACCCCAGACATACCTAATACCGCTATGGATAATTCGGTTGGCGGCCCGCCACCATTGGGTGCGGCTATTACGCAGTATCGCAAGTTCGTCTATGACGAATATCTGAAAGCCCTTCTGGCACAGCTCGTTGCTTATAAGGTCCAACCCGTGATGGTTGATGATGTACCAGTCCGAATTCTGCGCCAGCGCGTCGAGGCGCTGCTGCTTGGTGCCGTATAGAACCTGTACTTTTGCCCGAGGGTCGAGCCGGAACAGCTCGGCTTCCCACACGGGCCCGAGGGTACTAAGCGGTGCCGTGACCAGCACCGGCCCGACGCCCTCGGTGCGCCGCAGGTAGTCGGCGGCCCAGATCGCGCTGCGGGTCTTGCCAGTTCCAAAACTATTAAGGCAATAGGCGCGCGTGCTGTTGGCCAGGAGCCCGGTCGTGGTCCGCTGGATATCCCAGGGCTGCTTGCCCAGCCAGTCGTAGTCGTTCATGCCGTGCCCGCGTCGTCAGATTTAAGGAAACCCTCCAGCACATCCAACCAGCGGCTATTATCGTCCTGCTCCTTTTCAAGACGGGCGAGTTTGTCGTGGATTTCGTCCTGCCGACGGCCGAGCCAGTCGAGTTCTTTTATTATGGCAACACGGCGCTTGTCTGGCGACAGCTCCAACAGCCGCGACGTCAACTGTGTCAGAGTTTCTTCGCCGCTCATGGCCCCATATCCTTCGCGATTGTCTCCAGCCACTGGTCGAGCAGTAAGAGCCCCTGGTCGTCGCGGACCACGAATACCGGACAGCCGCTCGCCTCGATCGCCTCGATGGTGCCGTCCTGACGCGGCGTCGTCCGGCCGTTGGACGCCTTCGCCTCGATGGCGAAGCCGAAGCCGCACAGGAACCCGAGGTAGTCCAGGGTACTGACGCCGTAGCCGCCGGGCACCGGCATAAAGACGTAGATATGATACTTCCTATATTTATCGAGCACCTCTTTGATCCGGCGCTTGACCGTGCGCTCGCTGACGATCTTCGTCACGTCAGCGGGACAGTGAGCAGGTGCGCGACGAACCAGTCGGGTACCCGACAGCCGACGCGGGTAACCCCTTCCCACACGAACTCGACCGGGCAGGCGAAGGTCTCCTCGCCGTGGACATGAATCACCTCGGCCCGCAGATGGTAGGGGTCGGAGACAAACTTCAGGTCGAGCCGGCCGCGCACCCGCTCGGGTAGCTGGGCGAGGAACGCCTGCATCGGTGTCATGCTTTGCCCGACATCTCAGGTTGGCCCTCGAACCGGGCGATCATCTCCTTCATCAGGGCCACGACGTCCTTGCGGTCGGCGCCGTTGCTCATGTAGTTGCAGCGGCCATCTACGTCGCCGTAGGGGAACATCATTATGACGATGCCAACCTTCTTGTTAGGAGCTTTGGCACCGTCATTCAGAAATTCGTCTACCGCACTCATGACTGCGGTCATCTTTTCGTGATAGTCGGCCTGGACCGGCGCGTCGCCGAGGCGCTGATGCGGTTGCTGTTGGTAGAACTCGCGCCGCCGCTTGCTTTCGCCCATCTCGTTATCCCGTGATGTGTTTTACCGCCCAGAACACAGCTTCCTCGATCTTGGTTTTAGCCAGGGACAGCTCGCGGCTGTTCCCGATCGCAGACACCTCGATCCAAAACATTTTGCCGTAGTCTTTAACTCGAAGCATCTGCTCCTTCTCGTCATCCGTAAGTACGCGGTACTCGTGGCGCATCACGTTGTTGACGACGCGCTCGTCCGAGGTACTGTTCATGGCGCTCTCCCTACCTAACGATATCGTCATCTACCAAATCCAATGGATTACCTAGTGGTTTATCCGCATTGAACAGTTGCGCCCGGCGGTGGCCAATGGCGTATCTAGAACATACCAAGCTGCAATATCGCCGTTTAAGAAAGCGACGCAGCGACTCACGATAGTACCGTTCCAATCGCTTCCCGCAACGCCGGCAATAAAGAGCAGGCTCGTTCTTAATTACCATCGGCTGCCCGTTCCATGATGCGGGCAGCTCGTGACCGCACAATATTTAACGCACAACCCCGACGGCTTCGGCGGATACTCCTCGCGCTGCGCGGCTTCTTCGAGCTTGGCGACACGCGGCAATATCCCGCCCCAGATTTCAGATAAGCCCTCTCTTTTGAAAACCCGGCTGACCAAGGTGTCGCGGTTGGCGAACAGGAAGGCGGTCTTGACCGTCTCGACCTCCGGCTCGTGGTGCATGATGGTCGCGGCCATCAGCGCGAGCTGGGTGTCGTCGTCGGTGACCTTGCCCGACTTGTAGTCGATGACGACCGCCGAGGTCGCCCGCACCTTGCAGAAGTCGATGACGGTGCGGAACCAGACGTTGTTCGAGAAGAACCCAGCCGGCTTAAATTCCTTGGTCAGGCCTAGCTTCTGCTCGGCGTAAGTCGTGCCCGGCGCCTCGACCAGCTTGGCCAGCATGTCTTCGTGCTGGACGTAGGGCATCGGCAACCTGGTGCCGTCACGCACACGGGCCTCGAAGGCCCGGTGCATCTCGCTGCCTTCACGTAGGGCGCTCGACTCGGGTTCCTGAATGTCCTTGATGACGTTGTAATGGAAGAACCTTTTAGGGCACGTCGAAAATGCCGACAGCGCCGAAAACGACCAGGTGAATTTTGCCATGTCGGCACCTTAGAATAAATGTAATTAGCGCCGCCGGCCGTGGTCGTTACTACGGGTAGTATCCTCCTCGACGCGGCGGGTGTGCCTGGTCTCGACCTCCTCCCTCGGCGCGGCCGCGCGGGTGCCGGGTATCGCGAGCGCGTTCGATGCCGGCGCCGCCGTCGAGCCGCCGGCGTTGGTCGCGGTGACGACGCAGCTGATCGACGTACCGGCGTCGCTATCAGCGACGGTGTAGGTGCTGCTGCCGTCGCCGACATTGGCCCCGTTCGACCATTGGTAGGCGTAAGAGACCGGCTCGTTGCCCCAGTTCCCCATTGTGCAGGTGAGTAATCCGCCGACACTGGCGTCGCCGGTGACGGCGGGCACGTCGATATTGACCGGCGCCGCCGGGGTGGTCGTGCCGCCATAGGTCACCTCGGTGACGCCGTCGCCCGCCGGCTTGTCGCCGACCGGCGCCATCTGAATCTGCAAGGCGCGGGCGTGATAGACCGCCAGCGCGTCGTTAATCCACTTGTTGATCGCCGCCCCGCCGTTGGGCTGGGCCAACACATGCGACCACAGGGTCAGATACCCGACCCGTGAATTGTCGTAGAGGAACTGCACGAACTCGGCCGGCGCCGGCTGCGAGGGATCAAGGCCGGCGGCGTCGAGATCGAGCAGGGTCATCGGCTCGGCGGCGAAGACGAATTGGGTCGGCAGGTTGGCAGCGGGTACGCTCTCGGGCATCGTGGTTCTCCTACTTGAAAAGGGGTGCGGCGAAGGCGTAATTGCCGTCGTCTTCGATAAGGCGGTAATCAGATGTGGCGTGGACACGCCGGATCAGGGTGAGCGCCTGCCGCATGTCGGCCCCGAGGCTTTCGCCGGCAGCCAGAATGACGGTCGCGGTCGGCGGCTCCCATTCCGACGGCTTGCGCAAGTTGTAGTTCTCCGGCCGCTCGTTGACCTTCAGCGGCTGGGGTTGATCGACAGTGACGACGATCCGATTGTCTTTGCGGGTATACCTCGCAACTGAGACCCCAAACACGTCGTCTACGCTGTCGTGTGAAATCGAAAAGCCGTAGACGGTCTTTACCCGCAGCTGATGCACCCTCGCCTTGTGCATCCCCGAGTCGACGATCTCCCACTGCCGGCCGCCGATATGCCGCGCCGTCACACCGGTCCATTGAGTGAACCACGGCACGATCTCGGCCCCGAAGGTGAAGACGTCCTGGTAGCGGTAATGGGCCAAGGTCCCGACGTGCGATTGCTCGGTCTCGGCCTGAATGGTCTGTGTCCAGTCGCCCGCAGCGAATGCCTCTAGTGTCGTCATGCCGTTCTCCATCACGAGTTCGCCCCCCTTTCTGCGGCCGCCAGGGAAACCCCCCAACCTCCTTCGCTGGCGAGGGGCAACCCCTCGCCCCAGGCCGGCGTTATGGCGAACTGGCGCGCCAGCTCGGCGTCGATCGCGGCGGCCTCCGAGGCCGGCACGCAAAGATCGAGACTGTCATGCGTCGAAAGGAAAGGCCGATAGCCGGTCGTGTTAAAGACCCGCACCGCGATGTCGGTGAGGTGAATGCGCGACAGCGCCTGAGCCAGATTTTCGACCCCCTTCGATCCCCATATGCGGCGCGGGGTCGAGCTGTGCGGGTCGGTGTAGACAATCTCGCAGCGGTTGCGCAGCTGGTCGTACTCGCCCTCCCGGATGTCGGGGTAGCAGATGCGCAGATCGTTCGGCAGCACGATGCTGTCGAAGTCCGGCTCGACCGGGATGTGGTCGTAATACTGGTACGGCGCAGATGAAAAGGACGAGTGTCGGCTCCGATGGTTCAACCCGACGATATGTCGTAGCATTACCTCGACGTGCGACCACAGCCGCGGAATCTCGGGGAACGTGTCCCGGTAGGCGTAGACAATGTCTTGTGCCTGCGCCTCGTCGACTTTTACACTAATGCCACCATTACCTATAAACAACATCTGCCTAAACCGGGCAGCACCACAGCCGTAGGAAAGCCCAAGAATACTTACCTTGCCTACAAAACGTTGTAGTTTGTTTTCTTTTGTTACTTTTTCCTTGTAAACAATACTTGCAAACTCCGAATAGACGTCGCGCCCTTCGGCGAACGCGTCGAGCAGATAGTCGCAGCGCGCCATCCACGCGGTCATCCGCGCCTCGATCTGGCTCGCGTCGCGATGCACGATGCGGTAGCCGTCCGGCGATTCTATCGCCGTTCGGATCAGGCTGCCCCGCATTAGATTTTGCCAGTTTGCGCCGCCGTCCCCCGACAGGCGTCCGGTACGCGCGCCAAAATACTTAAGAGGTATCGGCGCCCAGCCGGCGCCTTGGCCCGGCCACTCGGTACGCGACAGCGCGAGGAGGTTGCGCGAGCGGGTTTCCTCCAGCGTCGACTTGACCGACACCCGCGCCGCCAGCAGCGCCTGCACCAGGGCCGGCAGCTCGTTGTCCTGGCACAGCTCCTTAAATTGCCAGTCTCCCTTCGCCAGGGCCGGTATCTCCTTACCTGTGGTGGGCGAGGTTTTCATCGGCACCTCGACGCCGGTTTGGGTCAAGAGGTTGGCGAACTTAGTGTTCGAGCTGAAGATTTCCTTCGGTATCTCGGCCACGACGGCCGCGATCCGCTGCTTCTCGGCGAGGACCTCGGCTAGATGGAGGTCGAGGATGCCCTCGTTGAGCTTGACCTGGGGCAGGATGAACATCCTGGCCACCAGGTCGATCAGGGTGATCTCGCTGGCCCGGAAACACCGCCGCATCTTCTGGAAGATCGCGTAGCACAGCTCGTTGTCGCGCACGCAGTACGCGGCGTAAGCCTGAAGCTCGTCCGACGTGAAGTCGGCGAGCCGCTTGCCCTTGGCCCGAACGACCTCGTCCCCCTTGGCCGGGAGGCCCAGATAACTTGCCACCTTGGCGAGGCTCGACCGTCCGATCGTCCAGTGCGTCGTGGCGCGGGCGCAGGACAAGGTGTCGAGGTAGAGCTTGGGTACGCAGCCGAAGCGCCACGCCAAGATCGCGCCGTCAAACCTGACGTTATGGGAGAGAAACGCCGAATTTTCCCAGTCGATCTCGGCAAACCGCCGCGCCACCTCGTCATGCCCGATGAAGACCTCGGTCGCGCCGGCGCCCACCTTGACCGACGCCAAGATGGTTTCGTAGCGCGAGTCGAGGATGTAGTCGGTCTCGCTCATCCGAGTGAGCGAGTAGTCCTGGCTGTAGTGCGTTTCTAGGTCGCAAGTGACCAGAGTCATGGCCGCCCCGGTTCCATCCGAGGCTATCTTATCATTCCTATATTTTAGGGGAAGCCGGATTCGGGCGGCCGATCCCGACGGGTGTGCTAAAAGCAAAATGCCGGCCTCGGGGACTAGCCCCGGCCGGCATCTAGCGAAGGAGAGTCCGATATGCGACATCGGACTTTTAACTTAACACACACAGTGTTCGGGCAGTTTCATTAGCCACGCCGCCCAAATAGGGCTGTTATCGTTGGGGTATTTGACGTACACATCGACACCGTCAGGCGCGTAATCGGTAGGTTTAGGCCGGGTCTCGACGGTGCCGCCTACGGTCTCGGCGTGACGACGAATACCTCGTAGCGTGCAGTGGTTGCACCTCATTTCTCGGCTAACCCCCCTTTTAGACGGTCCAACAGCAAGCTGCCGCTCTGCGTCTCGACCTTCTTCATGCGGGCGTCGCCGCTGTCGATGATGTGCCACTGGCCGTCGCTGGAGAGCGCCGGAGCGAACATCGCCATCGCTGAACCATCGGCGAAACGCAGCAGTAGGGCTCGCCGCGCCTCGGCCTGCCGCTCGGCGTAGCGACGCAGCCGCTTGTCGAAAACCAGCGGCGCCCTCGACCCCTCGACCCAAACCTGAACCACCTCGATCTCGTGGACCTCGCCGGTATCGTTGTTTTCGAGGCGCATCATGTCGGGCATGATGTCGATGACGTAGCCGGCCCGGTCCGGCCGCAATATGTCGGCGGTGTCGTCGCCCACCAGCCAGCGGCACGACCACAAATGGCAACTGTTAGGGAAGCCCGGCTGCCGGTAGATGCCGCAACCTTTGCTGCTCTGATGCTGACATTTCGTGTTGGCGGGTTTCGCCAGCTCGCGCACCGGCAACAGCTTGCAGCAAAGGGTACAGGAACCGCAGTGGCGCTCAGTCATAGTATCTGCCCGTCGCGCTTCTCCCAGTCCGCGATCTCGCCATGAACTGGAACGCTCATCGGCTTGTACTCGACCGGCGGCAAGGTGATCGCCGACAGCATGGCTTCTTCGCAGAGGCGCATCCGCCGCCGGTACTGGTCGTGCCACTCCGCCTCCTCGCCTCGCAGGGGCCACTCCCAGCGCCGCAGGTTTTTACCGAGCTGACTGCCGTGGTCGCCCCAGATGTTGCGGTGCCGCCCGCTTAGCTGCTCATGAACCCGGGGGAAGAGCATCTTGCACGCCGGCCAGCGTGCCGCGATGTGATAGAGGGATATCTCGGGGCGGTGCCGCAGGAAGTCCGCGACGGTCAGCGAGACCAATCTTGCGAGCCGGCGCTCATAGACCGACCTATCGACCCACTTGATCAGTTTGTCGTGGGTGTCGAGGTCCAGCGCGTTGTTAAAGTAGATCGGGTCGTCTGCCTTGTAGCGGGGCTGGGTCTGCCGCTTCCAGGCGTAATGCACCTCGTGGCGCAGGTACACTTTCACGATGCACCGCCGCGACGCGCCCTGATCCGGCCCGATCTCGAAGCAGAGGATGTTGGTTTCCTTGAGCGAGTCGAGGCCCAAAGCTAATAGATCCGCAAGAGATGGGGGAGTTGTTACAAGCAGGACCTGATCGAGGTCGAGCGGGAACCCGACCTCCATCGCGTTGACGCGGTTCTGCATCAGGGCGTTGACCGCCCGCTTGAACCCTTCGATGTGATCGGGCGAGGGTATCCAGTTTGACATTATGGTTCCTTCCGAGAGGGTGGGGGGCCGGTCGAGCCGGCCCCCTTATGGTTAGGCGTGAATGCGTACCGTCTCGCCAAAGGGCGCCACGATCTCAGTCGTCATCGCCCACACCACGTCGTGGTCGGGCTTCGGCGGGAACGGGCCGTAGCCATCGGTCAGGTACACCGTGGTCTCCGGCCACAAATCGTTATCCCGCATCCAATAGAATGGCGGGATGAACGACGTCCCGCCGCCGCCCGGTGTCGGCTTGTAGGCGGCGTCCCAGAACTCCTCCAGGCTCGACGCCCATTCCGTCCTTCGGACGGTCGCATCGCACCAACCCACCAACAGACGTTTAGGCCGGCAGTCGACCAGGATGCCGCCGATCTCGGAGAAGAAGGCGTTGTACTCGGCCTTACCGATAGAACCACTATTGTCGATCCATACCGCGACCAACTCGGCCCCGTTGCCACGTTTGCCGGGAAGGTAGACGATCGGGTTGAGAACCAGCCGCCTGCGGTTGGGCCGCAGCCACGTCTCGCGCCGCGACCCCAGCTTGCCCGTCAGGACCATCCTGATGTGTTCCCGCCAGTTGACCTGCGGGTTGATGATCTCCTCGACCAACCTCTCGATAAAGCCCGGTACGTCGCCTATGGCCTTGGCGGCCGACATGGCACGGGCGACGGCTTCCCGATGGGTGATGTCGTCGATCTCGTCGGGGATTGCGGTCGCCGGGTCGACATAGGGTTCTTCTACCTCGTCGAACCGGCCGCCATTAGCGGCGGCCTTCTTGTCGGGCTGAGACCCCTTGCCGTACTTGCTGGTACTACCGGTAGTAGGACCCGGTTTGTTCTCTTTAGCTTCGTCGTTGGCTTCCTTATCGTCCGCGCCGGCGCCGCCCTCGCCCTCCTCGCACGGCTTCGACTGGCCCTCGACCGGCGGCGGCAGCCTCTGGAAGAGGCTGACGTAGACGTCCTCGATCTTGTCGGTGCCCGATATCGACTTGTCGTACAGCCACTCGGGGTTGCACAGACCTATTTTGTTCTCGATCAGGTCAGCATTGATGACGTAATCGGCGGCGATGTTAAAGAGGTCCTTGATGAATGGCACCCCCTCGATGGTCCCCTCAGTGTGGTAGTACCGGACGCGCTTACTGTGCCCCCACACTGCGTGGTAGGTCTCGTGCGCCAGGACGAAACATCTCTCGGCCGGTCGGAGGTTGGAGAAATACTCCGGGTTGAAGAAGACCCGCTTGCCGTCGGTCGCAGCAGTCGGTATCGCGAGCGTCGGGTACTCCTTAAGCTGGTCGTAATAGTAGTAACAGAAGAAGGGGCATTGCGTCATGAAGGCGATGCGCGCCTCGATCAGCGCCGTCTCCTGCTCGTGGGTCAGTACCGCCTTAGGCGGCAGTCGCTTGACTTGTTCCATATCCGAGTTCCTTTGTTTTGAGTTACTTCAGTTTGTCACAAGCTACCTTACGCGCCGCTTGTACCTCTATTAGTTTCTGTCGTTGGTCGGCAGGCGTCGCGGCGCGGGCGATAAGAAACGCGGTATGCTGCTGCATCCAAATACCACAAGGCGCAGTTACTAGGTCCAGCTTACGCTCGACTTCGGACAACCTATCCTCGATGTCGCTCGCGTAACACGGCAGCGACGACAGCATTAGCATCGTGATTGCAGTCATGGTGTGCTTCATCCGAGTTCTCCTGTTTACTTGGTTGCGTCGTCGTCCGGCCCAAACGCTCGGTCGCAAGCGTCCTCGATGATCGCTCGCCGTTGTGCTTCGTCGTCTGCTTGCGCGGCGAGGGCGGCTCTTCTCTCAAAACGCCGCCCCTCGTCAAAATTTATCTGGTCGCGCTCAGCATTCCCGTCGATGGCTCTAGCTTTGTTGTAAATCGGGCTCCAGCGGCGCAGCATCTGCATCGCAAAGGGTCGGTGCTTGCCTCGCTTCCAACTGACGACGTTCATTGAATGTCTCCAATCTCCGCATAGTGTCCGTAGCTGATCCGTTTAATTATGCCCTTGCGGTTCATGTATCCAATCGCATTGTGAATTTCTTTTGCGGATGCTTTTACTCCCCGCGCGGCAAGGACTCGCTTCGCTTCAGCGACCGTCCATACTGTATCGCGTGGCATCCATTTGATAATCATACTCAACGCTGCGCCAGCTCTCACTACACCGATAATCGGCTGTTGCGAAGCGAGGGCGGCGTTCCATCCGTCGCGATAGGATTGTTCAATCAGCTTCACGGCCTCAGCGGCGCGGCAAACCTCATAGTGGTATCCTGGCAGCGTGAAGCATCCCGCGACCAGGACACGGTTACGGGCGCTCGGCACCATCGGCGGCGGCTCGTGGTCGGGTGCGATCATGGCTCATATTCCTCATAATCAGCCCAATTTGTTGCGATATTATGGGCCAAGTCTTGAATGATAGTGTTGGCGCCCTCGACCGGATCGTTACCGATCTGTAAGCGTAAAACTCTTAGCTCGCCGACACGTTGGGCAATACGCTTCCGTTCCACCTCAACTCCCGCCGTCCGGTAGCGGTCGAGGGCTAGGGCGTCTCATGATCCCCACCGTCATCGTCGGCATCGTCTTTCGGGATGCTGAGGCGAAGGTGGCGGTCGCCAAGATGTGCCCCGGCGACGGGGTGGTGCTCAAGCGCCGGTCATCGCCGCGCCTCGCTGGCGGCGCGTCTCTCCAGGCAGGCAATAACCTCGGCGATCGCGTCGTTGGTCATCACCAGATCTCGCTCCGGAAAGCCGGGATGGCGCACGACGACCGCTATCTTTGCGCCCGGTTTGAACAGGCGAAGAATGTTGTCCATGTGGTCGCTGATCGTAGCGCCCACATCCGCGAGGGCGCCGTTCATGGGCGACCTCCATCGACCGGGTGACTCGGGCAGGAATACCCAGCAGTGCTGCGCATAAACCATGCGTAGCATTTGAATGCTGAACTGAAATCGCAGCCTTCAAGTTCACGTGCCGCCTCCAGTGCTTCGGCGCTCGGTTCCATCACAACCCCCATTTGGACATTTTGGCCGCGATCCGCTTGGCCTCGTCCGCCGTGTTGGATCGCATCTGCGCATCTTTGCGCAGATCCGCCGCCTCGACGCCTTCCAACATTACCTCGATGTCGGCGGCGATCTCCGCGACGCGGCCGTCGCCGTTGATGTTCCACCCTGGTAACAGAGTTACCAGTTCTCTCACGGCGCGCACCGAGGCTTCCTTGAATTTGGCGTCCTCGGTCGCCAGTCGCTCGACCAGATGACCGATGCGGTCCTTGGCCTCCTGCCACATCGCGTCGCTCGCGGCCTGGCGCTGGCGTTCCTGCCGGTCGTTGAGGTGCTTACTGAGCCGGTCCAGCATGTTCTCCGGCAGGCCCCGAAAACCCTGGCCGTCGGGGATCGGCTCGAAGTCCTGATAGATGCGGAACCGCGAGCGGATGTCATCGGCGGTGGGATAGTCCTTGTCGGCCATGCCGCCGAGGTTCTGGCGGGCCGTCGACACGAGGTCGGGATACCTCGGCAGGAAGTCCTCCAAGGCGTCGTAGGCGGCGCGCTTCAAGGTGCCCAGCTCGGTCAGGTACCGCTGAAAGAGCGGGTGCGGCAGTAATCTCGGCCCGGTCTTGCGCTCGGCCGCGAGGTCCGAGACCCAGGGCAAGGTCAGCTCGTAATGCCGCGTACGCACCGCGGCGTAAGCCGACCGGAGGTTCTTGAGGGGGCCGTCGGCGCCCGCCAAGAGGTTTTTGATCATCTTGCCGACGTCGCCCCGCGCGCCGTGGCGCTGCTTCACTTCTTCGAGGACCGCCTTGTCGGATTTCATGCCGTCCCACACGGAAATCTTGACGTGGGCCAGAAGCGCCGCCTCCTGCAACGCCTTGCCGAGGTCGTGCAAGGCGGTGTCGGGGGTGACGGCAATGGTCATGTCGTTCATGATAGCTCCTATATTTTATAGGTGGCGGGGGTTACGACGCGTAGTAACCCCCGCCGATTTCGGTCAGATGCCCGGTAGGTCTTCCAACACGTCGTCGCGCAGGAAGCGCACCAGCCGTACCCGATGGCCGGTGGCGCGATGGTGCGCCTCCGCCAGGGGGCGTAGCTGCTGCGCGACCTCCAGCTTGCGGCTCTGCAAGTTGCACAAACGGTTATCGAGGGCAGGCATCATCGTCGTGATGACCCCCTCGCCGCTGTCCGGGTCGACCTCGGTCCAGGCGAAGATCGCCAGCATGTCGTCCATCGAATTACCTTTCCCTTTCCTTTAACTATTGGCCGCCAACAAGACGCCCTTGTTTTTGCGCTGGTACTCGCGGTACTCGGGCAGCGGGTACACGAACTTGGCGCGACGCGGATCGCGGTTGATGGTGGTGACCGCGAGCACCCCCATGTCCTGGTGCATCCGGGCGATGTACGTCAGGAACGGCCCGGCGTTGTCCTCGTCGATGTGCTCGACCAGCTTGAAGGCACACACCATCTGGCCGTCCTGACGGGGAGGTAATTTCGCCGTCAGGGGGTTGGCGATGATGTCCTCGGGGTCGGGCAGCTGGTCCGCAAACTTGAGGTGCGCCAGGTACTGCCCGGCGGCGCCGGGGCCGATCCAGGACGCGACGCACTCGTGGGCGATCGGGTCGTCCAGGTCCAACAGTTCCCCGGCCTTGACCTGGGCCGGCGTCCTGATACCTCGAAGGTCCTTGTCCATCAGGACGAGCGACCTCGGGGTGCAGAACTGGTCGGAGCCGTCAGGGACGGTGTCCCTGAACACGACCCCTGGGTGGGCTCTGGCAAACGACACGGTGAGGTAGTGCGGCCTGTACTGGTCGCGCTGCGTCTCGACCCACTGGAGCCAGGGGTCGAGCCGGGCGTCGATATTGAGGAGACCTCTGCGGTTGACGATGAACATCATCTCCCGCAGGACGCCCGAGCGGTCGGTCACGCGGTTCGTACAACTCACGACGCGATAGTCGCGAGGCAGGCTCCAGTCGCCGCACCGACCGTTGAGTTGCAGCTCGGCGGCGGGCTTCTTGACGTCCTCCTCGGCCTGGCCCCACTCGTCGAGCACGAGAACCCCGACCTCCGGCAGGGGCCCGTCCCATTGGCCGACGTCGTGCCACTCGACCGGGTCGTCCGTGTTCCCTGTGGGAACACAGACGGAGACGTTGGTGCCGTCGGGGCGCGGCATCCATGGCGGCATACTGAACACGGTCAGCGGCGCGCCGCCGGTTGGACTTTTTGTTGGTATCATGAACCCGCGAATGTCCGGCGACGTGACCGTGGCCAGCATGAACACGATCATCGCGACGGGTTTGTTCAAGGCGAGCGCCAGCGTCTCGACGTACTGGCCCTGCGCCTCGGTCTTGCCGACGCCCGGCGAAGACGCCAGACAATAAGCGTTCGCGCGTTCCCCACGATCCAGCGCCGCGAGGTGGGTACGCAGGAGGTAGTCTTTTGCTCTAACGAGGTCCATTTGTTCCATCCGTAGGTTATGATTTTTTACTACGAGTAGTATTTCAATCTACCGCCCAGCCGGCGGCGATCAGGTCGTCGACGGTAGCAAAGGCGTAGGCTTGCTTCTCGGTAGACGGGTCGGGCACCATGCGGCGCACCCGTGCCTCGCGCACGGGGTCAAGAGGTGTGGTGGTCATGTCAGAAGCTCCATCCATAAGTTTTAACGTCTTGAGGTTAGTTGGTCTACCGTATGGTTCCTATATTTTTGACCTCCTGCGGATGCGGTTGGGCTGGCGCCGTGGCCTCGGCGAGATACCAGCTGAGAGCCACGGCGTATAACAGGAGCGCCGGCCACGCGACTAGGCCGAGGCCGACGTACCAGGGGGTCGGGCGCTTCACTTACGTCGGCTCGTTTTGTCGACCGCGATGACGCGGGCTTCGTCAAGAATTTCGACAAACATCCAGTCGGCGCCGTTTTGCTCGGCGTCGATCAGGGCCAGCGTCGCGGCTCTCTCGGCGCTATCGGTGTCGACGTAGACGGTCGCGACCTCAAGGAGAGTGTGGCGCAGCCGGACGGCGTATCGGGGCATCGGCCGTCTCACGTGTGAATGTCTACGAACAGGATCGCCCTCGGGTAGTCGTCGCCCTCGTTGGTCAGGTCGAAAGCGCGATAGTCGTAAGGCGTCCCATGCCCACAAAAAGGCGCACAGTCGCGACCGTAGTCCATACTGCTGGTGAACATGGAAAACTGCCGCGACCACTTGGTCCTGACGTAGTTGTCCAAGGAAAACCCGCCGGCACCGCCGGTGTGCAATAGCGACCCCTTGGCCCATAGCGCGGCCAGGCGAGGCGGGACTTCCTCGATAATCCGGTCGCGCAGCTGCTCGAAGCTCGACCAATATTCCGGGTCGGGCGCCGGCTCGCCGAGAGGCAGACCGATCGACGGTCTGCCGCCCAGCTCGAAGTCGGTCGCGACGCACTGCATCGCGAACAGGCGCGCCCGCTCCCAGCGCGTCTCCTGCGGCATCCCGATGAACTCGTTGCCCAGCCAGTCGCGGCCCCGGTAGTCGCCGGGGGTCGCCATAGATAAAGCCCTGCCGTCGGCCAGCACGACGGCTTCCTCCTGGTACCAGTTGTTCTCGTCGCAATGCCGCTCGGCCCAGGTCGACATTTCGGACGTCGCCTGGTTGATGATCTCCTGGTCACTGAGGTCGGTCGGGTCGAGGTCGATCAGGAAGGCATAGGTAGCGTGAGACATGATCTATTTCTCCGAGTTAAATTGTTGTTACTACGGGTAGTACGTCACCACGCCGCCCGCTGGTACTCGGGCAGATCGTGGATGTCCTCGACCTTGTGGTGGTCGAGCACGCGCCGCTCCAGCGCCTGCGATATCTCGACCAGTATCTGGTAGAGAGACTGCTCGGGCACGTCGCCCTCGCTGCACTGGTAGATAAGGCAGTGCATGGCCTTGAGGCTGTCGACGTCCGAGGGGACGCCGGGTACCGCCGGCGGCTCGACGTAGACGTAATCCGAAGGCGTCCAGCCGTCGGGCAGCATCTCGTCGACGGGATCGCCGTAGCGCTGCCGCACCGCCTCGATGTTGAGCTTGAATAGATCGCGGCCTAACCGGGTGCAGTTGCCGGAGGATTGTATCTCGAAGCCGCGCACCACGCGGTCCATGCAGTCGGTATCTACGACAAAAGCTGACATCAGGCTTCTCCGAGTTAGAGATAGTTGCTATATTTTTACTGCACGTAGTACGAGCCGGCGAGCGCTGGTGGCCCGCCGTGAGGCGGGGCCTACTCACGTATAGGCTTTGAGAACGAGGCTCGCGACGCCGGCCAGTAGTAGCGCGACCATCCACGTCAGGACGGTAAGGCGGGTCTCGATCCCGGCTATGCGGTTCTCGTAGACCGCGCCTTCCTCGGCCGCCTTGTCCGCCTTGTCAGGCGGCGCTCCGGCGGCGATCAGCGCGTCGCGCAAGGCGCCCAGTTGTAGTGCCATCGTACCTCCTACTTTCTCGACCGTCCTAGAATAGCCCGATAGGTCTCGCGGTCGAGGCGCTGCGCTTCGCGGATCGCCTCGCGATTTACCTCTCGGTAAATGTCGTTCGCTTGCTTTATGCAAGCGTTGCATCGTCGGGTCAGTGGGTTCCGACCGCATGCGGTCGTGTCGTGGCCGTGGACGCAGGTGGGCTTTCGCGGTTGTCCGAACATTGGTTCCATCCTTGAGTTATAGGTCTTATATTTTTACTACTGGTAATAGGCGCCGAGAGTCCAGCTTTGGACCTCGGCGCACTCTCGTTGTTACATTGACCAAATCGACGATCTGGTCAGGCAGTTGTTACGGGATCAATCGTTGACGGCGCGCGGATACTCGCACACGCCGAGGGCCAGCAAGCCGGGGCGCACGGCGACCGGGCACTTGTCGGGGCGCCGCCCGTCGTCGCACCGCGAGCACGTCATGTACTCCCACCTACCTCGACCCGCGTTCTTCTCTTTGTGACGGCGCAGGTGGGCGTCGATGGCGGCCGCCATGTCGCGCGGCGGGTTACTACGTGTAGTATCCATTATTTTCTCCTTGTCTCGACAACCCGACCCAGGTCGGCGTCGTAGGTAAGGTCAGTGGTTTTCTCGCGGTGGCGCAGCGACGTGCCAGTCACGGCGCCGCCGTCGGTCTGCTTTAGGGGCGCGACGTGGGCATGCACCGCGTCGAGCGCGACGTGAAACGGGCACGACAGCACCCACCTACCGAGAAGGCAGGCGGGCGCCGTCTGCCACAGCTCGACCTCGACGCCCTCGCCATTGGCGAGGGGGATAAGGACCGCGCGGTGGCTGCCGTCGGTCGCGTTGATAATCACTAGAACAGCGCCCTCGCCAGGGCGCCGAAGACAATCACGCTTATGACCGACGCGACGGCCATGAGCAAAGCGTAGAAGGCGTTACGAATAACGGTCATGTTTAAGCTCCTTCCCGAGTGGGGCCGGCCGGGTTGATCCCGACCGGCATTGGTTAAGGTACTACTGGTAGTAACTCCCGGCGGTGCCGGGGCGCCGTCGCCTCGTCAGGGCAGATACAGCAGTAACTCTGCTGCTCGCATCCGATAGCCCCTATATTCTCGACCCGTGCCGGGGTTACTACCACTCGCTAAGCTCGTACTACGTGTAGTAACGCCGACAATGTGGTGGTGACAGAAACAACTTGTGGCAGTGCCGGTGCCTGGTCGCCTCGCCACGACGAGGCTGCCAGGGCGCCGACCGGGCCGTTTTGTTTTTATTTGCATTATAGCACATATATTATTAAATGTCAAGTAAAATATAATACTAAATTAAACAATCTTGTTGTTCCCGACCGTCCCTAAGTATTTGCTAACATTGGCTTACGTCATCTGTTAGGTTGTTGATTGTCTGCAAAAGCAGCAGTACATAGACGACGTATTGGGGTACCGGCAGCTCGCCGCGCGCCCAACGATTGACCGTCGAGTCGGCGACGCCGAGATTAATCGCCAGCTCGCGGCGCGAGAAGTTTAGACGGTCGAGGGCGGCGCAAAACTCGACTGCGGTCATTCTCACGACCTCGGTTATTAGGTGATCGTGCGTGGCGCACGATACGACCTACCACAATGGTTTGCCGATTAGCAATCGTGCGTGGCGCACGTGCGTGGCGCACGAACGCAGACTGCCCGGTCTTCTATTTAGCATTCGTGCGTGGCGCACGTGCGCCACGCACGAATGTAGATTTCTGCGGACTTCTATTTGGCAAATAGGATATTCGACTGCGTATTTAGGAAAAATGAGGATGATACCGGGTCCGGAGGGTTATTTGCCTCGTCGCGCCGTGGCGCCAAGCTGTTGATATGCAACGATGAAAATAATTATTCTAATTATCCCTCCGTTTTCCAGAGGAGGGGGGTGTATTTACGCACCCCCGACGAACTCGAACTCGATTTTGCCTCGCTCGCACAAGGCCCTTGTCCTAAAAACAGACGGTTAATAGGGATAATATAAATATAATAATAAGATAATATAATATATAATAATAATATGTAGACTTTAGAATGCTTTCGCCGTTTTCTGAACCCTCTAATTCCCCGCCTCCGGCTCAGAACCCCATCGGGAAAGCGGCTGGATGGCTTAAAACTAAGCTGCTGCGCTATTACTACAAGTAGTAAGTTTAGCTACGGCATTGGTTTTGCGCGACAATCCGACGAATAAGGCACGATTAAGGCTTATGTGTCTTTTTGTAAACTGTGCGAACGGCTCGCAACTAGAATGCTAACCTATTGATTTTGCTGATACACGCTCCAATCCGGCGAAATCCGGCGTCAATCCGACGATTGCGTCCGTTTGGGTATACCGTAGCGAGGCAGTGACAGTGAGACACTTTCCGCGTCTCGTTTGGGTAGTAAATCGGCTTATGGTACTGTCACTTCCGTTGGTCTAGATCCAATCGAGACAAACGACACCAGCGACACCAGCGACACCAGCGACACCAGCATGCCATGCGCCGCGTTGTGAGAGTCACCAGATAGGGTAAAAGCGTCGGGCGGTACTACCCCAGCCAAAAAGCAAACAGGCCGCTTGGCGGCCTTTGTAGCGGCTCTGTCGCGGTCCGGCATTCGGGCAAAGAAAAGCCCCCGCCGGTTTCCCGGCGGGGGCTTGTAGGTAGCGGCTGCTACTTTGCAGCCATTGCGGCCTTCACGGCAGTGATTGCGGCCTGCGTCGCGAGAGCCAGAACGTCGTCAAGCTCCGCCGCCGCGTCGATTGGTTCGCTTGCGGCTGGCGGCGCAACAGTGATCGCGTTCTCTTGCACCGATACGCGCGCGGCGGGTTCCTTCACCAATTCCGCCGCCTTCACCTTAGCCAGCGCCGACACGATCGGCGCGAAGGTCTCGGTTGCCTTGTACTCGTCAGCGAGTGCCTTAACGCTCGCGATGATCGCGTCTACCTTCTCAGCCGCAATGTCACTCGCGGACTTGACGGGCTTCGCGGCCGCAGCCTTCGCAACGTGTTTCACCACGTCGGCGGCGGACTTGAACGTGATCGCTGGCGTTGTCTCGGTGCGCTTCGCGTCACCGCGCCCGACGGTCTTCGTCTCTGGGATTGCGAGGCGAACGTGTTTCACGATCATGTGGTGACGGCGCTTGTACTCGTCACGGAGCGGCGTTGCGGCGGACTTGTCCGCCTCAATCGCCTTCGTCTCGGCGTCCCATGCCGCCGCCGCCGTCGCGATAATGTGCGGGACTTGCGCGCGGCAAGCCGGGTTCATTGCTTGGCGCAATTCCGAGCGCAAGGTGTTCGCGGCGGTTTCGGTGTGGCGGTTGCCAAACGCCGCGACAATCGCGCTATCGAGACCGAGTTTGATTTGATCTTCGGACCAATCGCCTTTGGTTGCGGCTTTCGACAACGCGAGCATTGCCAACTCGCGCGCGCCGCTCGCTTCCTTCACCTTGCCTTCGTACGCGCTGAAAGCATCGTCACGCGCCGTCGCGGCGGACGTGATTGCCTTCACCTGGTCTGTAATCGCCTTCGTGATCGCGGCCTGTGCGGCGATGCGCGCGGCTTCCTGCGCGTCGGTAGCGGCGGCGGCGGTTTCGTTCTTGAGGATCTTGGTTGTCATGATTGGTTATCCGGTCCGAGTTACGAGCACAAACGCTCACTAATGCTCGCTCGTTTTAATGTCTCAGTAATACCCTCGATTTGTTACTACGTGTAGCAACTGTCACCGCGCAGACGGGGGCGCCCCCACCCCCCGGGGGTAGCTGTCCAAGGGGGGTGGCCACCACCCCCCCGCGCCCCTAAAGTGCCAGGACGAGAACACCAAAATCCAAACCTAAATACGACACCTCTGCGTCACGGCATCTCTGCGTGACGGCGTCACGGCATCTCTGCGTGACGGCGTCACGGCGGGGGTAGGTGGCGGCGCGACGGCGTGAGAATATCGTTCCTATACCCTCGACTCGGCGCGACGGCGTGGGTACAGTACCGTACATCCACGGAAGGCCCCCCATGATCACCGTCCGCATGTGGCCCGAGGAGAATACTCGGACGCCGGAAAAATCCTGCTTCTACACGGCCGAGACGACAATCGACGGCGTGACCTATTCAGGGCCGCTCCCGCATGGGTGCGTCGAACGAACTAGCTCGTGTTTTGGTTGCGGCGGGCGTTCCTGACGCCACGATGCCGGTCGAGCAGATCGGGATAGCGGGGCACCTGATCTGGAAATCTTTCCACTAGGCGGCGCTGTGGACTTACGAGGAAACCGCGACGGTCCCGCTACGCCGCATCCTGTACGCCAAGGTCGAGGCAGGGCGGGAACGCCTGCGTGCCCGTAGAGGTGGGGTGCAAGGCCAAAAACAGGGGGTCAACCGTCGAGTCGGGCATACCCCTACCCGAAACCGTCTCCGACGACTAATTCCCGCCGCCGCCCTGCCCGCTAACGACGCGATTGACTGTAGCGCGAGAGCCACAGGGGGTCGGTTACCTGATTGCTTTCCGACACACACGCGAAAACAAATACGAGCCATGCCGGTAGAATCCGCATCGCTCGCCGCGAGGTGCCCTACGATGCCCGACACGATTCTATATGAACAAAACATAAACGTTATCGAGCATCGGGAGGTCGCGAAAATGGTGCTTCACACGGTAGACGGCCTGCTCAAGGTCGCGATCGTCGCCTCGACCGTGCTCGGTGGCGCCGCCGCCCGCCCCGGCGCCCTCGCCAGCTTTTACCAGTACCTCGCCCGCGCTGGTGTCACTTGTGTTATTCACCTCGGGCAGCTGCTCGGGTCGAGCTGGCGGCCGACCATCCGTCACCCCCTGTTGGACTACCCCGCCGTCACCGGTGTGACGACATTTCATTACCCGGCCGCCTGTCCCGGTTGCTCACCCGTCGGCGCGCTGATGCACGCCGCCGGCCGAGACGACTGGGTCGAGCTGACGGAACCGCGTCTGGACGTCATCGGGCCGGACGGTACGGCGGTGAAATGTCACCTCGTGCTGGACCCGGTATGCGCGCGCTTTGCGGCGGCGATGAGTGTTTGGACCGTCGCGACCCGCCGGAGTTTTCGTGAGTTCAGTGGCGGCTACTATACCGTGCCGCCCGATTCGCTGTTTCTGTTCGGCGGCAACCCCCGCCCCGCGATTCGCCGGAACGTCGACGGTCGGGTCCTGATCCAGTCGGGGTCGCGGTTCCACGGTCCCGGCGCGACCGCTGCGATCCTCACCCTGCCAATCGAGCCGGCCGGCCTGATTCGGGACCGCGAGTGCCAGCTTGAGACGTGGTACGCCGCCTAACCTATAGGTTTCGGCGCCCGCGCCGTTCGCGCGGGAACCGAAGCTATTTGATAATGGTTTTAATCTAGGCTAAACCCCCTGCGGCGCCCCGCCGCACCCTAAAAACGCAAGCTATTAACCATTGTTATAGAACCTATAACCTGCATCTTGTGTTATACCCCCCGCCATCGGGATATAGGAGGTATAATTGCTAACGCCTTTAAAAATACAACTTCTCTAGGCAAACCGTCGCTAAACTGCCACAAAATAGGAAAATATAGTCTCCATATAATAGCCACTAGATTCTGACGCGACGCGGATTTAGGGCTAACGAAGTCGGGTCCTGGTCATGGGCTAACTCGGAGAATTTACAGATGGCTGCCCGCAGAGGGCCGAAGCGCCCGCCACCTCCCAAGGTTAATCTACCAACCATCTCGGAATACGCCGTTGAGCGGTTGGCTAACGTGCTGCGCGAGAGGTCGCAGTCCCAGCGACTGCCGGACCAGACCGCTCGGGTGTTGGTCCTGTTTGTCCTGATGTGGCAGTCGTCACCTCCCATACCGGTCCCCGACCGCAAACAGATCGCCGAGCATCTTGGTGTCAGTGTGCCGTGTGTCGACGTGACACTGTCGTACCGCCAGGGTACAGGTGACATATCCATCGCGTACCAGACAGTGCGAGGTAATATAGGCGGCAGACTGCACTCGACCGTGCGGCAGCGCTTCGCGATCCCTAGCGACGAGATATGTAAGATAGTAAATAATGCGATCGCCGCCGAGGCGACGGCAACGACGGTCGAGACGGCCAAGGCGACGCCCTCTGCGCCACGCAAGAAAAATAACCCCTCGTCAAACAACCCTGGCAACCCCGGCAACCCCGAAGGCGCTTTCGTACCCGTCGCGGAACCGGCCCTCAACTCCAGCATAGGCTGCGAGGTACCCGTCAAAAAGAGAAGGTCTCGTAAAAAGGTCGCAGCCTAAAATCTAACGCCCTGCCTCGTCGAGTAGACGCCTGACGACGTCGCACGGCTCGATCACCGACAGCAGCCGGCCGTCGGCCAGCCACAAGACGCAGTGGGCCGTGGCGGGCGACAGCTTGTGGGTGTTGGGCGGCGGCGCGGGTGCGTGCAGCCCGGTGACGTGGGGGACGACGATAGATACCTCGCCGCCGTCGGCCCGGTGCAACAGCACCATGGCGAGGGCCGCAGCTATCAGGGGCCCGTCCACCCCCTCACGTCCAGCCGGCGGCGCTGACGTGCTCTTGAGCCATCGGGCGCTGGGCGTACCTGCGCTCGCGCATCAGCGCGCGGCCGGTCAGGTTCATGCTTGTCCCTAAACAAAAGTATTGCAGGCTGTCGACGATATCGCTCCAGGGATGTAGTTTTTCCGGAAGGTCTTCTATCTGACCGTCGCGCTTCCTTCGGTATCTGTATTTGTTGCCCATCGCCTGAATCAGGGTCGGGCAACCTACCCTCGATATCTGCAACGCCGGCTCGCCCATTAAAGTCTGTCTTAACAATCTGTCGACGGCGAGCAACCTTGGTTCGATCGCGTTGGTCGAGGCGGGGTACGCCATAAACCCCTGTTCTTTCAAAATATCAAAATTGGTTTCTTCCGAGAGCTGCGACTTGGCGGCGCCCGCCGGGTCGCCGACGATAAATACTCGCCGGCCGGCAAAGGGCGGGGCCAATAAAACAGGCTTCAGATGTTCCTCGACCATCTGGATGAGCCCCATGCTCTCCGTCACGATTTCTTTCATAATTATGGCTCTGCCATAATTGTCGTGCTGGCCGATGACCGCGCATGGTGTTCTTCCAAAGTCCATCCCGACCATCACCGGCCGCATCGGGTTTACGACTACGCCCATATCTTTCACATGGGTCGGGGCATGAAACGTCCTTCTGAATACCGCCTGGCCGGCGTTGGAAACCCCCCACTGCGCTTCGACATGGACCGAGCACCAATCCGGGTCTTTATCGCTCATGAGTTCGTCGTAATAGCCTTCGGGAAGGTTCTCGACATTCTCGGCTTCCGCCGACAACCCGGACGGCTGCTGGAACAGCTTCCACGCCGGGTGCGGGTTTAATACGGTCCGATCGTGATAAGGTGAATCGGTGTCCCAGGGGTTGGTGTCTGCTATAATTCCTCGTCGTGCCGCGCCGCCAAGCGCCTTGGAAGGATATCTTCCGCATCTTCCCAGTAGCGGCCGCATGATGTCGAAGGGTACTTCGCGGATTTCGTTGATCCACGCGCCCGTCAGCTGCAAGCTGAGCAACCGCCTCACGTCCTCCTTCGAGTCCAATGGCAACAGCATCCAGTCCGAGTGTAATCGGGTACCGTCTGGTAGCGTCAGTCGAAACTGGATGGTCGAGTCGGTTGTGTAGTAGTGTGCCATACCCGCCAGGTACGACATGGTATCTGACAATACCGTCTGGCGCAGTTGTTGTAGAGTATTACGGATCAGGGCAAACCGAGTATACCGGACACCATTATGGGCCGGTTGGCTGCACGCCCACCTCATCAACTCCATTATGCATCCCATCGTCTTCCCAGATCCAAGTGGGCCAACTAAGACGCGGATGCGGGCCGGGTCGTGCATAAAGCGTTCGACGGTCGGCGGCGGCAGGTAGTCCACGCCTATACCTCGTCGTCGACGTCTTCGACGTCGACCAGGCCGAAGGCGCCGCTGCTGTCGGCCCAGCCTGTGCTCGTACTACTGGTAGTAACCCCAGTCCCTGTTGGCATCGGCGGCCCGCCATCCGTCGCGGGGTCGGCGACGAAGCTCAGCTTCTCGGGATTCTCGCGAAACAGGATGTTCAGGGTGAACGCCGCGCCGCTGCCTGCTTTGGCAGCGGCTGCCGCCGCCCCGGACCCGTCGACCGCCGCGACCCGGCTAAGCTGCTTGAAGGCGTCTATCCGTTGCTGGGGCGCCACACGAGGGTCCATTGCGATCAGCGCGGTCGGCGCAATCAAAACTTCAGTAGCTTGTAGGGCCTTCAGTCTTACCCGCCCCTCCGACCCCTCGTCGCTCTCGATCGCCGCCCGGGCTTTTTTGATGTTCGCCACCACCTGCGGGTGGTGGGCCAGGTAGCGCCGCAGCCCCTTCACCCCGATAAACCCATATCTCGCCGCGATCGTCTCGGGCGGATGGATCTTGGCGGCGAGGTCGTATTGCAGTCTTAGGATCAGCGCGTCGTCGAGCGCCGGGTTGGGGTCGAGTGTGTCGCGGTCGTCGTGACCGCCGATGTCTTGCCCTCGGTCTTGGTCACGTCCGCGTGCCATATATAAGGCCCCGTCATTAGCTCAAATACTAGGTGTTGCGGATCATACCCCGATTGGTTAGATTTATAGGAGCTATATTATAGTGACTTCACAGAGGCGCGCCGTTGCCCGCTGCGATCCCGGGTCAGACTTCAAGTTCGCCGCCGACGAGCGGGCGGCGGGCGCCGGGCTTTCTGCGTGTCGTCAGCCCCGCCCAGCTCGATGCCCAAGAGCGCGATCGGCTCGCCCAGACCCAGAACGCACAAGCCCGCCCTCGCGCCGACGACTTGGGCAACTACATCCGGAACCGCTGGTACGGCTTTCAGAATCACCGCAACAGCGGCTCGAACGCGATCAACGACAGACTCCTTCGGGCGCAAAGGATGTTCGAGGGCCAGTACGACCCGGGCAAACTGCGCGAGATCGAGAAGTTCGGCGGCAGTATCGTTTACTCGCGCCTGGTCGCGGTGAAATGCCGGGGCGCCACGTCCCTTCTGAGAGACGTCTACCTCGGCGCCGACCGGCCCTGGACCGTCGACCCCGAGCAGGACCCGCCGGTCCCCGCACAAGTCGCGGCGACGATCGCCCAGATGGTCGCGGCGCAGGCGGCGCAGAGCGCCGCCCAGGGCCAGCAGCCGGACCCTGAGCAGGTTCACACCCGCTACGTCGCGATGATGCACATGGCGCAGCAGGCGGCCAAGCGCACCGCCACCATCCAGGCCGACGCCGCCGCCGACCGCATGGACGAGATCCTGCGCGAGGGTGGGTTTTATTCGGCGCTGGCGCGCTTTCTCGTCGACTTGCCGCTGTTTCCCTATGCGGTCATCAAGGGCCCGGTGGTCCGCATGGTGCCGAAGCTGGTGTGGAACCAGCGGCGCCCATCCCTCCAGACTGTCCCGCAGATGTGCTGGGAGCGCGTCGCGCCGCAGGACTTTTACTGGGACCCAGGTGCGCAGGAGATCACCAACGCCGAGTGTATCGAGCGCCAGCACCTCACCCGCAACGACCTGGTCTCCGTCATGGACCTCCCCGGTTACGACCAGGAGGCGGTTCGCGGCGCCCTCACCGACTACGCCGCCGGGCTGCGGGATTGGATGGATAGCCCCGATGTCGAGCAGGCGCTTCTGCAAGCCCGCGAGTCCCCCAGCCTCAACACCTCCCACCTTATAGATGCGGTCGAGTATCACGGCCTGATGCAAGGCCAGATGCTTCTCGAAAACGGCATCGACCGCAGTCAGATACCCGATCTCGATCGGGAATACATGGTCGAGAGCTGGGTGGTGGGCCGGTACACGATCAAGACCCAGATTTCCCCTAGCCCGCGCCAACGGCATCCTTACTACGTCAGCAGCTTCGAGAAGGTGCCGGGGACAATCGCCGGGCACGGCCTCCCGGATATCCTCGAAGACCTCCAGGAGGTCGCCAACGCGACGCTGCGCGCCCTCGTGAATAATTTGAGTATGGCGTCCGGGCCGCAGGTGGTGATCAACACCGAGCTGTTGGACCCGACGACCAACGAGGATTCCCTTTACCCCTGGAAGCGCTGGAAGGTCTTCTCGGACCCGATGGGCGGCAATACCAACCGCAAGCCGGTTGAGTTCTTCCAGCCCAATTCCAATGCCCAGGAGCTGATGACGATCTACGGGTCGATCAGCTCGCTGGCCGACGATATCAGCGCGATCCCGCGCTACACCACGGGCGAGTCCCTCAAGGGTGGTGCGGGACGTACTGCGTCCGGTCTTAGCATGTTGATGGGCAACGCCCAGAAGGTATTGCAAACCGTCGCCGCCAACATCGACGAAGACGTCATTCGAGGCGTCCTGGAAAGCCTCTACGACATGGTGATGCTGACCGACGAGACCGGGCTGTTGTCGGGGTCCGAACAGATCCAGGTCAATGGCGTCGTGGTCGCTCTCCAAAAAGAAACCGAGCAGCAGAAACGCCTTCAGTTCTTGCAGATCACGGCGAACCCGCTCGACGCCAAGATCGTCGGCGACGTCGGTCGCGGCCGGGTGCTTCGCGCCCTCGCCGGCGACCTCGGGCTGCCCGACGACGTGGTGCCCGACGACGAGCAGATTCAGCAACAGGTCCAGGCCGAGAAAGCCGCCCAGACCGCGATGATCCAGCACAACCTTCAGCAGCAGCAAGCCGAGATGCAGTTGAAGGCGGCAGCGGTCGCGATGAAAGCCAACGGCGCCGGCGGCTCCGGCGTCGGCACCCCTACTACCGGTAGCAACCTCATGGCGCCGCCCGGCGCTGGTCCGGCGGCGGCCGCCCAAGGTTCGCAGGCGCCGATGCCGGGGCCTGCGTCCCTGTCCGACCTCGCGCCGCCGGTTAACACCGTCGGGCCGGCGTTACCCGGACCCTGAAGGAGATTCAGATGAACGGCACCTACGAAAAGACCTCGGCCGGCGACGCTTTTCAAGGCGACCAATACGGAGACGGCACAGTGAAAGCACAGACCAACAAGATCGAAGGCGGCGGCACCTCCAACCCCGGCGGCCCGACCGCGTCCCCCAACCGCTACCCCAAGGGCAAGGCGGTCTCGACCGACGCCGGGCGCCTCAACCCGCGCAACGTGCCGGCGACCGAGCTTTATGTCGGCGGCGTCGGCGACACCGACGAGAACGAGTGATGGCTCGCAGCCAACCGCCTGCGCCGCCGGTTGGGCCGGCCCTGCCGCCGCACCTTCTCGGTGGAAATATGGCTGGCAGCCCCGCCAAGGGTTTTCCCGACCCCATCGGCAAATCGCGCTCGATGCAGAACATGGGCAACTACACCGGGCAGCGCGCCGCCGGCATCACCAAGGGGATCGGCGGCCCCGAGCAGCAGATGGCGCACGCCTTTGAGGCTTACGGCAAGCCCAAGGCCAGCGGGTTGATTAGCCTATGATGCCGCTGCGGGCCGAGCTGGAGCGGTTGCTCCTCAAGCTGGAGGACATGCGGTTTGGGCGTAGCTCGGATCGGCTTCACGAGGCGGTCCTCGACCTGAAGCACGTCCTCGACTTCCACAAATCGTTGCAACAGCCAGCGAGTCTGCCGCGATGAGCTTGAGCCTTGGTTCCCAGGCGTTCGACGCCGCGCAGCGCCTCAAGCACACCGAGGACTGGCGCGTCCTGATGGGCGCGCTGTCCGAGCAGATGGGCCGCTTGATGCACTCGGCCGTCGAGACCGCGACCCCGGAGAATTGCGGCTACGCCCGGGGTGTGCGCGACGTCCTGTGGTGCTTCGAGATCATGGAGGCCGGCCCCAACGCCCCCTCGCGGGCGACGATCAAGCCGACCGTGCCGGTCCGGCCGCCGACAACCCCTGCGGCCGAGAACCCGCTAGGAAATGGGAAGACCAGATAGTGTCCGACGCAGCGACCCATAACACCGAGACGCAGGCTCCGGCGCCTTCTCCTGTCGCCGAGACGGCTGCGCCGGCGTCGCCGCAACTTCCTAACGGCGACGCGGGTTATCGCGTGCCGCAGGCGGTGCGCCGCCAGGCGCGCCGCGCGCATGAGTTGCAGGCCCAGCTCCAGGCCGAGCAGCAGGCCGCCGACGCCACCCAAGAGGCGGCGCAGGCACAGCAGCAGGCGGAACTCGATGGTATAGTTCCTATCGGCTCGCCGCAGGAGCAGCAGCAACAAGACCGCCAGGCGCCGCCGCCTGCGCCCCCGCAGGACGACTGGCAGCACCGCTACCGCACCCTTCAGGGCAAGTACGACAGCGAGATTCCGCACCTGCGCAGTCAGGTTCAACAGCTCGAAAACCTGATCGCCTCGATGCAGTCGGCGCCGCCGCCTCCAGCGCCGGCCCCGCCGGCCGCCGAGGTCGAGATACCCGAGGACGACTACACGACCTACGGGCCGGAGTTTGTCGACTCGACACGCCGCTGGGCGCGCGCCGAGGTGCAGCGCGACCTACAAGCTCAACAACAGCAGATCGCCGAGCTGCGGGCTCACCAGGAGCGGCAGTCGGAGAACCATGTCAAGGATCGGGTCCGCGCCGAGCTGGACCGCGACCCGGAGTTGGCCGGGCGATGGCTGTCGCTCGACACCGACGCCGGTTTTAATTCCTGGCTACAGGAACTCGACCCATTTTCAGGTGCCCGCCGCCTCGACATGCTGCGGGCCGCCTACGCCAGTGGGGACTCGCTCCGCACCGGTAGATTTTTCAAGGCGTATCTCCAAGAGCACACCGACTACGGGCAACCGGTTCCCGGTTATTCGCCCCAGACGCCAATACCGAACGGTAGTTACACCAACGGTAACGGTGCGGGACGGGTCGACCTGGCCTCGTTTGCCGCCCCGGGCCGCGCTTCCAACGCGACACCCGGACCCGGCGCTCCGGAACGACGCATCTGGACTAACCGCGACATCCAGGCGTTCTACGACGGCCGAATCCGAGGTCGTTACCGGGGGCGGGAGGCAGAGGCCGACCGTATCGAACGGGACATCCTCGCGGCGGCCGCCGAAGGACGCATTGCCAATGCGTAACTTTGGAGGCCATCATGGCTATCGCACAAGGCACACCCTATAGCGGTGTTGCCGCAAGTCCCGCCTATAGTGGCGCCGCCGCTGGCGGTGTGTTCGTACCGGAAATTTGGTCCCTGGCCAAATACGCGATCTGTTAGTTCGCAGGTAAACTGATCGACAAGTTCATGCTAGGACTTGATACCCCCTCTGAAAAACGGGAACCCCGCTGGGAACCCGATGCAAGCGCTTGCGCGCAGCAGCAGAGGCCGAGTGAGGGGGCGCCTGTTATTACGGGCGAAGCGACGGTCCAATGCGCCGAAGGCGCAGTGCTACGCAGCGACGGTTCTCGCCGCCATTTCCAACGTGGATCATCTCTAGGAGGTAGTCCGAATACTGGGCCTGAAAAACGGGAACCGAGAGGAACCCGCGGCAAGCGTTTACCGCCTAAGTACCTTGCTGGACTTCTTGACGCCGACGGTTCGATCTACATCCATGACCCCTGTCGTGGCCACAAGAGCTACGTTGCCTTCTCGTTTAGCAATAAACGGCGGGATTTCGTAGAGTTGGTGGCCAGCTCTTTGACGCCCCCTTCGGCGGCGACGCCGTGGGGGTCGATCTCGGGCAGCGACGATCATGGCTGGCAGTGGCGCGTCGTCGGGCAGCGTGCCGTGAACGTGCTGGTGTTCTTGCGGAAGTACCTCGTGGCACACCGCAGGATCGCCGAGGCAGCGGAGGCCCTCAACGGGTTGCCGTTTGCCGCAGCGCGGGAGCAGCTGGACGCGTTGCGCAATAACCCGCCGCCGATGCCGAAACACCCGACGGTTAAGTGGACCGCCGGGTATATCGACGGCAATGGTTGTTTTGTGGCGAGTATTAGCGCGAACGGCTCTGCTGTTGCGTATTTGGTTGTCAGTGCTGCGACATGGAAACGGGTCGCTATCGACCTGTTGCAGAAGCAGTTTGGCGGCAGCATCACGGAGTTCGACGGCAAGGTTGAATGGCGGTTGTCGATATCGCCCTCGAAATTGCGTGCGTTTATGGAAAAGGACCGGATCGGTCAGAGCCTCTATCTGACGACCGACCGGGCCTATTTCCTGCTGAAGTGCGCGCGGATGGGGCATTACCGGGATGGCATCATGATTTGTGCCGGCCTGGACGATATGAAAACGCAGCCTCACAGACTGAGTGGCCCGGGCGCTGTGGTCGAAGAATGGATTGCGCGTGTGCGCAATATTACCGACCGGCGCAAGCGACAGTCGGACGCGGCGTAAAGTCGCGATTGTACGAAGGCGAGATACGTAATATGGGGGATAAGGTAAAGATCAGGACCAAGCCCACGATTACTATCAAGGACTACACTCTCGACATGGCCCTGACGGTCGACCGGCCGTCTGGTACTACTGTAGAGCTTACGATCGACAACGCCAAGTACTTTAATCTGGTCCTTGACGACGTTATGCGGCTCCAAAGCGACATGGAGCTGTTGTCGATGTGGTCTGACGATGCGGCTATTTACAGTTTGGCCGCGTAATATCGGGTCTGAAAAACTGGAACCTGTAGGAACCAGAGGGAAGCGATGGATTCGCACCCGCACAGACTGAGTGACCCGACGGCTGCTTTCGCGGCCGAAGCGACAGTCGGAGCAGCGGTATGCTGTTTGGAGCAAATGAAGATCACTATTGATACCGCCGTCTTGGGAACTCTTGACGCCGGCGTGGCGGCGGCCAATAAAGGTGCGACGGCCGGGGCGATCTCTATTGGGATCAACCTCGGGGTTGCCGGTACGCCGCTCATCGTGACTGCGGCCAACATCACCGACACCATAGTGGACATGGGTACGGTGTTGGACGAGCAGAACATGCCGGAAACCGGCAGATGGCTGGTCATCCCGCCGTGGATCGGCGGTCTGATCAAGAAGTCGGACCTGTCGAACGCCTCGATCTCGGGCGACGGCGTTTCTCTCTTGAGAAATGGCCGCATGGGCATGATTGATCGCTTTACATTGTATAGCTCCAATCTTTTGCCCAAGGGCACCGACACGACCCACAAATATACCCGTATCTTTGGGGGTCTCTCGTCGGGGCTGACCTTTGCCTCGCAGCTCTCGAACGTCGAGACGATGCGGTCCGAGATCACCTTCGGCACTCTCTTGCGGGGGCTGCACGTCTACGGCTCGAAGGTTCTCGACGGCACCGCGCTAGTCGAGGCATACGTCGCGCCGTCGTGATAGTATAGGTGCTATCTTATAGGAACCGGCGCTCCCGCCGGTTCCTACTACTCGTAGTAACGAGGCGCCCATCATGGCGACGCTGGCGACACGCACAGTGGGCGCCCTCCTGGCCGAGGCCCGGAGCCTGCTCAACGACACGGTGCCGATCTCGGGGAGCCCGCGCTTCACCGATAGCGACCTCGTTTCTATCGTCAACGAGGCTCTCTTGCAGATCAGGTCGAAGCGCCCCGACGCCTGGCTGACCTTTGGCCTGCGCAAATCGGTGCCGACCTACACGATGCCCGGCAACGCCGCGACGGTCCTGCCGATCGAGGACCAGTTCTATTCGCCGCTGCTGTTCTACGTCGTCGGCCGCTCCGAGCTGATCGAGGACACTTTCGCTGATAACGGCCGCGCCATCACGCTGGTGGGCAAGTTCACCAGCCTATTGCTTAAGAATGCAGGGTAGCGCCGATGGCTAGCACTATCTCCGTTGGCGACACTCCGCCCCCCGGACCAGCCATCGGCGACGGCTGGTGGGACAGCGTATCGGGTCAGCTTTTTCTCTGGTTCAACGACGGGACCTCAAGCCAGTGGGTGCCGGCGGTAAACCAACCCGGCGCACCTGGTCCTGGCGTCGGTCCCGAGGGGCCTGAAGGCCCCGTCGGCCCCGTCGGCCCTGACGGTCCGGTTGGCCCCACAGGGGCCAAAGGCGACCAGGGCAACCCTGGCCGTAACAGCGGCGACCCGATCTTGCCGGTTATCCCGTTGCCGGAGTGCGACCCGTGGGTCTGCAAGGACGGCCTGGAAGCACTCTATGACTACGTGCAGGTGCAGCTTCCTGGCGTGACGACCGACAACGTCGTGCTTCAGGCGTGGAACGCCATCGGCAATTTCTACATGGGGTCGACCTACCGTCGCGAGCATGTGTTCTGGCGGATGGACCCCGGTGTGGTCACGCTCTCCTTCGACCCCTGGGACTCGCACTGGCGGGTTTTTAGGTTTCTCGGCTTCAAAGGTCTGTCGCGCGTCAAGTTTGAGCCGCCCGGCCGGATACGCGACCTCCAATGGCCGATCCCGGACAGCACTAGGAACGGCGAAGTAGTGCTTGCACTACGTCCGAATTGTATCGACGCGCCGCTGGGCGACGACTTTTGGTTTATGTGGTTCGACACGGTTGTCGCCGGCACCTTGTCGAAGCTCTACCTGCAACCGGGTAAGCCCTACTCGGACGCCGGCATGGGCCGGATACAGGCCCAGTTGTTCTCGACGGGCATCGCCCAGGCTCGTGCCCACGTCCAGTCCATGTTTGTCACCGAGGGGACGCCGTGGACGTTCCCCTATTTTGCAACAGGCCGGCCGAAGAACGGCGCGTGGGGGGTCGGCTGATGGCGCACGAGTATTACTTCGCGGTCAACACCGACGACGACAAAGGGGTGCCGTTCGGTCCTTGCAACAAGGACAACATGGACATCTCGCGGCTGATCATCGACTTCACCTGCTGGCTCGACCCGTCGGAGTCCATCGTTACCCTCGAACATTTGATGATCAAGGCGAACCCGCCGCAGGTCGTGCCGCCGTGGCAGGCCAACTACCCGCTCGACGAGACCAGCTCCATCGAGGTCCCCGAGGATCTTTATCCGCTGGTGTTCTGGCGGAACAACCTGATCCAGGCCGGCAAGGCGGTGGCACTCGACATGGCGGCCGGCACCCCGGGTTTGACCTACGCGGTCTCTTTCGTCGCCAAGGCCGGGGTCTCTCTCCGAAAGCGCGAGGTCGACACGTTGGTGGTGATCGACCGGCCGCTCAACCCCGACATGGTGATGGTCGGCGACGACGGTAGCCCGGTCTTCACCTACCCTCTGGTCATTACGATGACCACGGCCCTGCCCTTCGGCCTCTCCGGTCGCGTCTACATCGAGAACGCCACGGCGGCGCCGATCACCGTGACGCTGCCGCCGAGCCCTTTGATGGGCGACGTCGTGAGTATCTTCGACGAGGGTCAGACCGCCAGCCTCTACCCGGTGACCTTTATTGGCGCCTTTGGTTCGGAGTCGCTCGGCCCGATCGGCACCGAGTTCGTCTCGAACATTTCCGGCGACGACCTGACCTTCGAGTGGACCGGCACCTACTGGGCGCTGGGGTCCCGCGCTTTCACGTTGTTGGGGTAAAGCCATGACCTCCGGCCTCACCTACCCCTACACCAAGTACGACCGGCTGCTCGGCGACAACCTCGACAAAGACCTGGAGTTCAGCCCCGGCATCGTGCCGCCCTCGGGCACCGCCGGCGGCGCCGGGCAGTTCAAATACTGGGTCGACACCACTGATCCAGCCCTTCCCGTGCTGCGCCAATGTATTGCCGCGCGGGCGACCGCTGGCGCCTATGTGCCATCGGAGTGGATCAGCATTGGCGTCGTGGATATAGCCAACGCTAAGTTTCATTTTAACAGCGACCATGTGGATTTCGTCGGGGGCGGCGGCAGCGGCTCGACGACCGTCGAGAACCTGACGGTAACCAACGACCTCACTGTTACCGACAGCCTGACGGTGACTGGTCCGACGACGCTGTCCGACCTCACGGTTAATGGCGATATCGTTACCCAGGGGCAGATCGAGACCCAAGGCCCGCTTGGCGGGTTTGCGTTTTTCGACCGTACTCTTACTACGCATTGGTGGGAGTGGTTCGCTAATAACGATATTGCCTATTTGACTTCGGCCACTCCCGGCGGCGCGACGCCGCTGTCGATCACTGCGGCGAGCGGGTTGTTGACCGTGGCCGGCCCGGTCACCGCCCCGTCGTACCAGCTCGGCACCGTCGCTTTTGCCGGACGTGGGTCTAACGCGCACACACTCTATGATTACGACGGCACAACCTCCATCGTGATGTACGGTGCCGGCGGCAGTAATATTAATTACTATATGGCCGACGAGCATTTATTTCGGAACAACGCAAATACGCTGACTACGCTATCAATAGATGCTGTCGGCACCGTCGCGGCGACCGGGGCTTTGACGGCTGACTCGGTCTCGGCAGTGAACACGGTCTTTGCCGGCGCCAACATCAACACCGTCGAGTATCAACTGCGCGGCATCCCGTTTGCGTTAACCGATTTGGGGTCGAACTACGTCAAGATATACGACCCGTCCCAGGTCAACAACATGACCTTGTACGCGACGGGCCAGAATTACCACGACGCGACCGACCACTATTTCCGCAATAATTTTGGGTTGTCGACCTACGCGGTATTCAATAGTTCCGGAACCGCCAACGCGACCGGGTCCTGGCTGGTCATCTCCGACGATAGGGTTAAAGAAAACGTAAACCCGTACTTGGCGGGGCTCGCCGCGATACGTCAGCTCAACCCGGTTTCATACAATTACATCGTCGCCGATGCCGACGGCCGTTCGGCGATACCCAACCCTTTCGCGGATCGTGCTGCGGATAGCAGTATTCACGGTACGATCCGTTATGGGTTGATGGCGTCGAATGTTGAGTCCGTGTTGCCGGAGATGGTGTTTGAAAATACGTTTTCCGGGGTCGATTTTCCAGCTACGCCGCTTAAGACTATTCTACCCACGCATTTAGTTTTCGTACTTCTGAACGCCGCTAAAGAACTGGCGGCGCAGGACGACACTTTGTTTGGGCAGACTCAGGGGCTGGATGCGTCGATTAGCGCCCACACCCAGCAGATCGGCGATCTCGACGCTCGAATTACCCAGCTTGCGTCGGGTGGTCAGACTCTCTTTCAGCAAATTCAGGCGCTTGACGCGCGGGTCACGACTCTGGAGCAGGGCGTGGCGACGACGAAGGAGTAATGAGTTGGCCGTTTCGGTAAAATGGTTTCGTCGGGCGGCGGTTGGCGCGTTGTTCGAGTCTCGTTGCCCAGCGGCAGTTGTCGGGGCTGTATGGGCCATTATTATCAGTGCGGTCGAGCGTAAGCCCTGGTGGTGGTTCACCCATATCGACGTAGAAATTTTCAAACAGCAACCAGCGTTCGCAAACTGTAATGCCTCGACCGCCGTAGTTAGGCCATGCTTTGTTACGGGGGTTGAAGCAGCGCGTAATCATAGCGCACCATATTCCGTATATAGGCGTGCGGCATTTGCCGTGAGTCCGGCGGGGACCGTCGAGGCGACGACATCCGCAAGATTGAGAGTTTCCTCGTGTCAAGTTAGACGGCGGAGATACGATGACCTGCTTACCGCAATCGCATTGGCACAGCCATCCTCGCCGGCCACTTTTGTGCGGCGCAAGCCGTAGCGCGATAAGTCTGCCGAAACGTTGGCCGGTAACGTTAGTTGGGCGTGTCATGTCGGAGTGTACTAGTTAACGCTGTCGAAGGAAAGATTTGATGGACGCCAAGACCGAGATCGCCGTAACCCTGGCCGCCGAGGAGTGGAACGCCGTCCTCGACGTGCTGGGCGATGGCCGCTTCAAGCTAGTCTCGCCGCTGATCCGCAAGATCGTCGAGCAGGCCCAGGCGCAGCAGGCCGACCCGCAAGAGGTCGAGCGGCCCCGGCTTCAGCCGGTCAGCTGATACTACGGGTAGTAAAGGAGGAGGCCCATGAAGGCCACGAGATCGTACAGCAACACGACTAACAACACCGCCGGGTCGGGTGCGACCGGCGCCCACCCGCAGGCGCCGGTACCCGGCCCGACCAACCCCGGCCCGCCCATCTCGATGAAGAAGGCGCTGGCGAAGAAGCCATACCGTTCCAAAGGAACGAACTCGCCGGGGTTGATCAAGTGAAGTCCGGCATCAAGAAAAGCGGCTCCTACAAGGGCAAGTCCAACAAGCTCGGGTATGGCGGCCGCTCGCAGCAGCTGAAGGACCAGGGGGTGCCGGGCGGCGTTATCGGCAACCTGGCGCGCGCCGCCGGTGCTGCACCCGGGGGCCCGAACTACCACGGCGGAAAGAAGAAGTAAGTGCCTGCCTGGGAAGTCAAAGGCTTTGGGGGAATGGTCCCCCTGATCGACCCTCGCCTGTTGAGTGACAACATGGCCGAGGCGGCGCTCAATTGCGACCTGACCTCAGGCCAGTTGCACGGCCTCTTTGCGCCGGTTCTGGTCAAGGACTTCACCTCGACCCCTGGTCCCGTCGAGAAGGCGTATCTGTTTCTTGGGCCGCAGGCTGCCGACGGTAGCTATGACCCGATCTGGGTACCGCTGCCGTCGAAATACACTAGCGTCGTGCGGTCTCCGTTGGCCAACGACATCAGTAACCGCCTCTACTGGACGACCCCTGGCCAGCCCCCTAAGTGGTCGACCTACGACCAAATCAAGGCGGGGGTGCCGCCGTACAACCTCGGCACGATCCAGCCGACGACGGCGCCGATCATCACCGGGGTCGCGGGTGGCACGACGACGGTGCCTAAGGTTTCTCGCGCCTACCTCTACACTTGGGTCAATGGCTTCGGCGAGGAGAGCGGCCCCTCGCCGCCATCAAACGTGATGGACGGTCCGCCCGACGCCACCTGGAGCATCGCCGGCCTTCCCACCACCTCGCCGCCTAACCCCTCCGGGTTTAACTATGTGCCGGTCACTCAGCTCGTCCTCTACCGCACGGTCACCGGCCAGGACACCGGCACGCAGTATTTCGAGGTGGCGAGGTTTAACTATGGCCCCGGTGGCAACCCGCCGCCCAACACCTATCTTGACAGCGCCCTCGACACCGCGATCGTCGGTAATCTGACCCTGCCTAGTGCCGGCTGGGAAAACCCGCCGGATAACCTCGACGGCCTTACCGCGCTGCCGGGCGGTATGCTGGTCGGTTGGACCGGCAACACGATCCACTTCTGCGAACCCGATAGACCCCACACCTGGCCGTCGATCTACGATCAGTCGGCCCATTACAACATCATCGCGCTGGCGGTGTGGCAGCAGTACCTGATGATTCTGACGACGGGCTACCCGTCGACCGGGTCTGGCAACTCCCCGTCTAACTTCATCATCGTGCAGTCCCAGGTCCCTGAGCCCTGCGTGTCGCGCGGCTCGGTCGTGACCGACCTGCTGGCGGTTTACTACGCGTCGCAAAACGGTCTGATCCAGATATCGGGCTATGGCATGTCGAACCAGACGCTGCAATTGGTCGACAAGGAGGCGTGGCAGGAACGCTACCACGCCAAGGACATCTACTGCGCCCGGCACCGCTCGCAGTACCTCGCGATCAACGGAACCGGCGCGGGATTTGTCCTCGACTACGCTGACCAAAGATTGGCGTTCGAGGACCTCTCGACCTTCAAGAACGCGGTGAGCGTCTTCAACGATGAGTATTACGGCGACACCTATATCTGCGCCGACAAGAAAATCTACCGCTGGGACGATACGAGCCAGCCCCGTCTGCGGTTCCGCTGGCGCTCGAAGCGGTTCTTCGCTCCCACCCCCATAAGCCTGGGCGCCGTGCAGGTGACGCTCGGCCCCGAAGTGGAAATTCTCCGCACGGGGCAGTTCTCTCCTCCCCCTTTAGATAATGGCGACCCCTCGCTCGCCCTGCCCGACGGCGTCTGGGGCGTGCTGCGCTACTACGCCGGCCCCGACTTCCAACTGATTATGCAGGCCAACCTGACGAAACAGCAGGACCTCTTTCGACTGCCCGCCGGCTTCCGCGCCTTCGACCACCAGATCGAGATCGTCTCGATGGCGAGCGTGTACTCCGTCCAACTTGGGACGACCATGACTGAGCTCAGAGGCGTCTGATGCGGACCCGCACCGCCTTTAATCCTATGCCGTCACCCAGGCTATCAAAGCCGCCGGCCTCGGAGTTCGCCGGCGGCGGGCCGGGGGTGCCGGCGCCCAATCCTCACACCAGTGTGATCCCCGCCCTGGTATTTGATGAGACCGGCCAGTTTCGCAATGTCGGCGCGGTTGTGGCCGCGTTGAAAGCAGCCGTCGAGAGCCTGGCAGGACAGCGCGGTGACCCGACCAACCGGGCGGTCATCTTTCAGGACCTCGTCGATTACGGCGTCATGTCGCCCGACGCCATCGTCAGCCCGCACGGCGAGGTTGCCTCCGCCGAGTTCCGCCTGCCCCGCCAACCCCGACGCCGTAGGAGCATTTAGATGCCGATTTATACGGTGACGATACAAGCGCCCGCGATTTACGAAGAGGTCGTGACTGAGGCCGACAACGAGCAACAAGCGAAAGAGCGCGCGATCTATTCCGCAATGCAGCGGCAGCAGGAGGCTGCTGTGGTTGTCGTGACGGAGCAATAGACGTGTTGAATTTCCCGGATTCCCCTGTCATCGGCGAGATCTTCAGCGGCCATCGGTCGAGCTGGATCTGGGACGGTGTCAAATGGGACGTCGCCTCAGCGCACCCACGCTACATCGTGGCGTGCTTCGTCCCCGATAAGCTTACTGCCAACCAGAGCTTACTCCTGCACCGGTTCTCCAAGGCGGTTACCTTCCCGATAGATTTCGGCGACTACCTCGGCCATTCGAGCGAGATGCGCGGCGGGCTCGTAGCGACTGCCAGCGTCACCGTCCTGATCCGCCAGGCGACCGAAGCCGCACCTGGGGTCTACACCACGGTAGCGAGCGGCACCGTCGGCGCCGGGCAGCTCCTTGGCACCCTGACGACCTCGGGCGTACCGCTCAATTTCGCCGAAGGCGACACGATGGCGATCGTCGCGCCTGCGTCGCCCGACGCCACTTTCGGCGACTTTGCCTGCACGCTGACAGGGTTTGAAAGTAGCATGCCATGACCGGCTTCACCGACCGGGTATCCCAGGGGATACTCAACCACATCACCGGCAAGTCGGCGATTTTCTCGCTCCCGACGGCCTATATTGGCCTTTTTACCGCTATCGGCACCGACGCTGGCACCGGCTTTACCGAGGTGACTGGCGGGTCCTACGCGCGCAAATCTACCGTCGCGGCCGACTGGGCGGCGGCGTCAGGCTCCGGCCCTAGCACGATCACCAACTCTACGTCCCTGGCGTTCGTCACGGCGACGGCCGACTGGGGCATCGTCATTGCCTTCGGTCTTTTCGACGCCCTGACGTCGGGCAATCTCCTCGCCTGGGATTTTCTCGGCAATTACCCCTGGCGCCCCGCCACTGTCTCGGCAGCGTCGCCCGGTGTCCTGACCGTGCCGGGACACGGCTACGCGGCGGCCGACCTGGTGCAGTGGACGATCGAGCATGGCGGAACGAACCCGACTTTCAGTGCGAGCAACTTTACTGGTGCTTTGGTGGTTGCTAGCCCTACTACTAATACTTTTACTGTGACCAATGGCGGCACGCCGGTGAATACATCGGTGGCGGGCAACGGCATGGTCCGCAAGTTCACCGCCCAGGCAATTATCAACGGCGCATCGGCGACGTTCCCACCGGCGTCGTTTGTTATTACGTCGAGCTAGTGCGATGGCGGTGATCTTCACGGAGGGATTCGATAAGTATGGCGGCGTTAACAGCAATACGTCGGTCGTGCTGACGTTGCTGGCGGCAGGCGAATGGACAAGCGCTGCCGGTACCCATACTATTGTAGCCCCGTTGAGTGCCACGGGACAGGCGTATACACTCGGTACGTCTTCGTCACTGGTTAAAACACTGCCGACTAACTATTCGCGATTGATTGGCGGCATTCGTTTTAATAGTCCTCTCGCCGGGGGTAACGCCGCGACACTGATGCAATTTCGTGATGGCGCTACTCCACAATGTTCGATCACCATTGAGCCGACTGGGATTATTAATCTACGAAATGGTACCGTGGCGGGGACGATCTTAGCGTCTTCGGCCGCAGTCGCTGCTAATTCGACTCACTATCTTGAATGGGATATCACCTTCGGTAATTCGGCTGCGTACCAAGTTTGGCTTGATGGCGTGTCGGCGTTTAGCGGCACTGGCGATACGACAGGTACGGCTAATAATTATGCTAACGGGATTGCGATTGCCGTTGGGATTACCGGGAGTCTGACTTTCGACGATCTCTATCTGTTCGACTCGACGAGCAGCACGAACAACGCTGTCCTCCTCACCTCCCCGCGCATCGAGACGACGTTTCCGGCCTCCGACAGCGCGGTGCAGTTTGCGTTTGGCGCGGGGATATTGGGGTCTAGCGTGTCGAAAAGCTCTAATGTAAGTCAGCCTGCTGCAAACGGTCTTTTTCTTCGTTCTTATACACCAGCAGCTTCTGGTACACTAAATTCGATTTCTATCGTGCCTGCTATTACTAATGGTACGATAAATTATCGTGGCGTAGTGTATGCTAATAGCAGCGGCGCGCCAGGTAGTTTGATGTCTTCCGGCACCACTGTGACAGGTTGCACCTCCGGTGTTCCTTCGATATTACCGCTGACGACGCCTCAAAGTCTTACTGCCGGTACGACATATTGGATTGGCTTTATGGTTGATACGGCAGTCAATACTCAATTGCTTGATGGCGGAAATAACACGACCCGATGGACTGCTACGTTTGGGTCTGGCGCGCCTAACCCGCCATCAGGTGGAACAACGACAGTCGCGAATTACCTTTTTTGGGGCAACCTCACCGGCATCGCGGCAAACTACGACGAGGTAAACAACAACCCGCCGGACGGCCAGTATTCCTACGTCTACGACAGCGTCGTGAACCACGAAGACCTCTACGCTTTCGCCCCCCTCTCCTCGCCACCACCCGGCATCGTTCACTGCGTCGCAGTGAAAGCATACGCCCAGAAGTCTGACAGCGGCACCCGCACGGTATCTATGCGCACCAAATCCGGCGCGACCGACAGCGCCGGGTCTCTCGCCGGTCAGGCTTTAGGCACGTCGTTTGGTTGGCTCGCGAGTTATTTTCCGACCGATCCCAACAGCGGTGCGGCCTGGAGTGCGACGACGCTGAACGCCGCGACGAGCGGTTTTAAGATCGACAGTTAATGCCGACCGGCGGGTTTAGCGGGTATGCACCGTCTGTTCGCACTAGCGGCAACGCAAACGCTAATTCAATATTTCTAACGGCGTTGGTAGCGCAGCGTAATGGCTTGGTTACAGCCGTCCTGTTAGACACTCCATCTGCAACGGCTAGTACAACTTTTAAGGCATTGATATACGACAGCGCACACAGTGTGCTGTTAGCGTCGAGTGCTCAAATAACAAGCATCGGCGCTGGGTATAATCGCATACCACTCGCTAATCTTTTAAGTGTTACCGCTGGGACAACATATTACGTGGGGTATGCTTGTTCGACTAGTTTGCCGATATCGGTCAGCGCGAGCACTGGGCCAATATCGTGGTGGGCGAATGGCGGACAGAGCGTCACGACTCCGGCCAATCCTTTAGCAACAGGGAGTTCTAGTGTTGCCTCGTTGATGATTGCACTTGAATTAGATGGCACTGATACGTCGGGCTATGGGTTTAGCGCGGATCAAGCTATTGGTGTTACGCTATCGTCGTTTAATACCGTAGCTACATGTCCAGCAGGTACGGCAAACAGTGGTGCGCGAAGTCTTGTAACGAAAGTATCCGGCACTGGTAAATGGTACGCTGAAATACTTGTAGGAGGTACGCTTGCCGGTCTTCCTGGGATTGGTGTTGGTTCCGCGAATGTAGGAATAACTCAAGGACCGACAGCCGGGTTGGCATATGCTGTTTATTTGTTGTCATCGGGGACTACTTCAAACGGTGTTGCATTAGGTCTTAGTTATGTCTCGGGTGACATAATCGGCATAGCTTATGATGCTGTTAATAATCTTTTATGGTGGAATAAAAATAACGGCTCGTGGTTTGGCGCTAGTTCGACGGCCGGCAACCCAGCGGCAGGTACAGGTGGTTCGGCGTTAACGGCGACGGCATGGCCGATGACGCTAGTGGCTAGCACGGGAGCGGCAGCGGCTACCGTCTTTACATTGCGCGACCGAGCGGGTGCGTTGCAATACACGCCGCCGTCGGGTTTCTCGTCGTGGTCGGCTGCGACGACGATCCCTAACGCGGTTTTGGGTGGCGTCACCCGCGAATCCCTCCTTAGTTCCGATGGCATCGTCTACCTGGGCGGTGTCGCCCGCGAAGCCCTGATATCCGGTCTCGGCCTCGATGGCCAAGGCGCCGCCGCCCGCTCGTCGGCACAAGCCCAGCTTGCGATCACTCAGAATTTCGGCGGCAATCAAGCACACGCGAAATCTTTCCTTCAGGCCCAGCTCACCATTACCGGCGGCGTTTCCGGTGTCGCCGGCGGTGCTGGCGGCGGCGGCGCGGCGGGGTTGTTCGGCGCCGGCGAATTCGGCCAGGGCGGCCAGTACGACGGCACCGGCGGCTATGGCGGGGCGGGCGATCTCTTTCATACCCCGCGCCAGACCACCCCCAGCTCGACCGGTAACACGGGGACTGAATATGACGGCACGAGAGGATCGGGATCTGGCGGCTCTGGTGGATCTTGGGGCGGTAGTGGTCATGGTGGAAATGGCGGTGTTGGCGGACTTTATGGCGGTGGAGGTGGCGGCGGTGGTGCTGGCCTGGCCGGCGGTGGTCTTGGCGCTCTGGGCGGCGAAGGAGTTATCTACCTAGAGTACGACCCCGGCACCGGGCCCGTTGTCATCCTCCTGACGCATAGCTCGACCAGCCCCTTTACTTTTCCACCCGACTGGAACACCTCCAACAACACGGTCCTGATCGTCGGGGCTGGCGGCTGCGGTCACAATGGTGGGCTATCTACCGGCGGCGACGGCGGTGGCGGCGGGAGCGTAGTGGGCGCGGTCAATACGGCGCTCTTTACCCCCGGCCAGGTATTGGCGTTCTCGATCCCGTCGGCCGCCCAGGTCTGCGCCGGCACCGGGGGCAATACAAATCTCGGCATCTACTCAGCGCCGCCGGGCATCAACGGCGACGGTACGACTGGCGGCACGCCTATCGTGCCGATCCCGCCGGTGAGTGGCGGCATCGGTGCGGGCGGCGGCGGGACGGGTGGCGGCGGCGGCCCTGGCGGCGGCGGCCCCGGCGGCGGCGTTGCTACCCTGATCGACGGGCGGATCGAGACCAAGAGCCGGCTTCAGGTAGACGCCAACGTGCAGCTCCTGCCGCCCCGGCAATACGCGGTGAGTGTGCAGACATGGCACTGGTAACCCGGCAGATACTGATCGACGCACCGGCCGCTGGCAGCTGGGTCATGGAGCGGGTCGGCGGCTGGTTTACTATCGGCGTCGACCACAGCTTTGTGACCTGTCACGTCGATCCTACTACGGGTAGTAAGCGCATCCTGGGCGGGGTTGTAACCTGCGAATACCTCGGCAACAGCATGCGCGCCCACATGGCCGCCGACGATCCTCGCTGGTTCTCGCGTGAGCTGGCCTGGTTGGTTTGCGACTACGCCTTTAACCAGTGCGGCTGCGGCAAGATGGTGACCGGGGTGCGGTCGGATAATGTCAAACTCTTGCGAATGTGCCAGCGCGGCGGCTGGAGCGTCGAGACGACGATTGCCGACCTGTACGACCCCGGTGTCGGCATGGTCGTCCTGGCGATGTACTCGTCGAGCTGTCCGTGGCTGGCCTATCAGCCAAGGTATTTTAGGTCTACTATTCCCGTGATCGTATAGATCCTATCTGAAAGTAAATTCGATGGGTCTCGGCGCCGACGCTCCAAATGCCCCCTCCTACCAGCCGATGCTCGATGCGTCGTTGCAGGCGTTTCACTCCGACCAAGACGCCGCCTCGATGTTTTACGGCTTGGCGCCAGGCCAGTTGCAGTACGGCAACGACCTGACCGCCGCTTCTGGCGAACGCAGCCAAGCCTACTTAAAGATGGCGCAGGACGCGCAGAACTGGGGCCGCCAGCAGTTCAACGATATCTGGCCCTACGCCAAGGACTACCTCTCCTCGCAATCCTCGTTGTCGAAGCTGGCCGGGGAGAATGCCGACGAGTCGATCATCGCGGCGCGCGAGGCGCGCCAGCGGGCGACCGATACCTACAACCGGTATCGCGACGTGTTTATGCCGGCTGAAGATAAATTTGTTCAGTCGGCGTTGGATTATAATTCACCGGCCCGCGCCGATCAGGCGTCGGCGTCGGCGCAGGCCGATGTGCGCACCGCCGCCGACGCGGCGCGGCAACGCCAGGAACAGGAGCTGCGCGGTCGCGGCCTCGACCCGAGTGACCCGGCTTACGCCGGGGCCAACCGGATCGCCGACATCGCCACATCGGCGGCGCAAGCCGGCGCTGGGACGCAGGCGCGCGAGCGGTCTTACCTGACCGGTCTCGACCTGACCGGCAAGGCGGCGTCGATGGGGGCGAACCTGCCGACCCAAGCGCTGCAAGAGTTGCAGCAAGCCACGAGTGGCGCCAGCACCGGGATACAGACGGGGCAAGCCGGCAGCGGCGGCATCACCGGCGCTACCGGCGCCATGACCGCCGGGGTCAATGCCGGCGGCTCGCCGATCGGCTACAGCTACGTCGCCGGCAACCCCTACACGACGTCGGCCGGCCAGCAGCTGGGGTCGGCTAACAGCCTCTATGGCCAAGGCACCTCGGCCCTCGGCAACCTGGCGCCGGTGATCGCCGGTGCGACCGGAGCGCAGAAGGCCGGTGCCGACGAACAACTGGCGTCTTTCGCCGCGACGCAGAAATCTGAGAACGACGCGTGGAGCGGGTTGTTCAAGGCGGCCGGCGGCATCGGGTCGTTCCTGACTTCGCCGGCGACCGGCACCATCGGCGCGTCGATACTCGGGGCGCTGCCGTTTTCCGACCGCCGCTTGAAGGAGGACATCAAGCCGATCGGCCGCGTCGGCGGGTTGCCGATGTACACGTTCCGCTACAAGGGCAGCCCGGCGCTTCAGGTCGGCTACATGGCCGACGAGGTCGAGCGGGTCGACCCCCGCGCCGTCTTTACCACCCCGTCCGGCTACAAAGCGGTCGACTACACACGGGCGACGCTGAGCGCCTTGGGGGGCTGACGGTATGGCTATCGGCAACATGCTCGCCGGCGTCGGGGGTTTCTTCGAGGGCTGGAAGTCGATGGACGAACTTATCAACTCGCATCAGAAGATGCTGGCGAGGCAAGAACAGATTGAGGGGTATCAAACCGGTAAAGCCTTAGCGGATCAGGAAGCCAAGGATTTAGAGGACTACCGTAAGACGACCGGGCAGGATTCATACGGTGGAGGGGGAGATACTGACGCTACTACCGGTAGTAGCACACCGAAAGGGGTGCCGCCGGGCGCCGAAGTGCCGGAGTATGCCGCCTCGCGTAGCAGCACCAGGCCGTCGGAAGAAGTCGCCGGGTTGATCAACAAGGCCGCCGAGAAGTACAAGATAGACCCTGTCGTTCTGACCGGGTTGCTGAGCGTCGAGTCTAGCTTTAACCCGAAAGCTGTCAGTCCGGCGGGCGCGCAGGGTATCGCGCAGTTGATGCCCGGCACGGCTGCGGGTCTGGGCGTTAAGGACCCGTTCGACGTCACTCAAGCAATCCCGGCGGCGGCGCAGTATCTGCGCCAGGGTCTCGACGCGCACGGCGGCGACATCAACAAGGCCCTGATGTATTACCACGGTGGTCCCGACACTCGTCAGTGGGGGCCGATCACCCGCGCCTACCCCGGCGCCGTCCTGGGTCGAGCCCGGCAATTCGGCACGGGTTACGACCCGTCGGCGTACCCGGCGTCAACACCGGCACCCGCCGCCGCGCCGTCGGCTCTTGGCGTTACGACAGATACGCCAGCGGCGCGAGCAGCGGTGCCGCCGGCTACCGGACCGGTCGTCGCAACTGCGGCGATCCCCCCGCCGGAGGCGGCTAACAGGATAACCGTGCCGCCGCCTTCGGCATTGAATGTTTCTCCTGCACCGGCGCCGATACCGCCTCGGGTAACCGGTAAAGGGGTGATGCCCCCTGGCGGTCTCGTTACGCCGGACGATTATGCGAGATATACCGGTAAGACAGCTGGGTCCGGCGGCGGCACCCCACAAATGCCAGGGTACGGCGCCGGCGGCAATAATCCATACAACACCCAGTTACAGCCGACCCAGGAGGCGGCGTTCCGGGCGTGGGTCAAGAACAACAAGGTCAAGTTCAACCCCGACGCCGATATGACCGACTACGACATGCGCGGCTTCTGGAGCGCGATGCAGCAGGGCGACCCTCGGGCGCAGACGTCGCTCAACCCCGACTTGAACGAGGTGCATTACCCCGACTTCTGGAAGACGCCGATCCACAAGACCTTCTCGAATGAAAGTCAGTATGCGCCGCCGGGCGCCCCTCGGTGGTCCGACGGGCAGTTGATCAGCAATGACGGCAACGTGCTGGTCGACGAGCGGGCGAACGCGCTTGGAAGGTAAAACTTTAATGCCGGCACTCGACGACGATCCCTATAGCCCTTATGACGAGCGAGCGGCTGCAACCCAAGCTGTCGATCAGCTTCTTGCTGAGCAGCGCGCCCGGCAAGCAGTTGCAGCTGGTGAGCGGATACCGTTAGCGGCGCCGCCGGCGCCGCCCCCGCCTACGTCGCCGGACTTACCAGACCACGCGCAAGCGCGGTCTGCGTTAGGCGTGCTGCCGATGGCGGCGCCTACCCCACCGCCGCAACCGCCGCCGCGCGAGGTTTCGCCGGAGGCGCAGGGACCGATAGATCCGTCGATGGCACGGTCCGCGCTGGGTACCTTGCCGCCATCGCCTGAGACGCCCACCCCCTTCAGCAATGTCGGGCCGGGGCAGGCGCTAAGCCCCGGCGATATTGCCCGTGCTACGCCTAATTCGGAGGAGATAGTTACCGGCATCGGTAGAGCTGCTAAGCGTGCGGCTGATGCTGTCGGTAACGCCCTTTCGGCCGGGTCTCAGGCTGAGCGCGTCAGTTCGGGGCTTGAGGAACCTAGTGCTACGGTTTCCAGCAGCACGCCGGAAACGGCATCGACGCCGAAACCCGAGCCCCCGCTGATCAAAGCCGACACGACGCCGACGAAGGAGCGGTACGTGGTGAAGGGAGCGACCGGCACTCCGAAGTCGGCGACCGGCGCGCCCAAGGCGCCGCCGAACGCGACCCCAAAAGCCAGCATCGACCCGACCTTTCTGGTGCAGCTGGAAAAATCCAACCCGGCGCTGCACGACCAGATCGTGCAGGCGGCGACCGCAGCCGGGGTCGGGTCGTGGGACTACGCCAACCTTCTCTACGCCACCAGCAAGCTCGACCCGAACTACAACGAGGGCGGCCGAAAGGGGATGGCCGGGCTGACCGACGCCGACATAGCGAGTTTCAAAAACAGCGCTTACGGGCAGGCTTTCGCCAATGCCGACCCGATGAACCCGGCGACCAACCTGATGATGGGCGCCTTGAAGTTCCGCGAGACGCGCGACGAGTTCGGCCCGCGGACTCCGTCCTCGATCCTCGCCTACCGGGTTGGCGTCGACCGGACCAACGAGCTGTCGCGGCACACGCCGGAGCAGCAGCGCGAGCACCTGCCGCCAGTCGATATGAATTTTGTCCAACAGGCAATCGGCGGCCCCAACGCGAAACCTGGCACCGAGTCGCAGGATAAGCTCACCGATAACGGCACCTATCAGCCGCGCGCCGGCGCCCAGGCAATGGTTGCGTCGGCCCAGGCGGGCGACCCTAGAATTTACTACCGCTACCAGAACGACAATCTGCCGCGCGGCATGACCAGTAACGACGGCTGGCGGTACGCCGAGGGGAAGATGGTCACCGGGTTTATCCGGGCCGGCGACATGGAGGGCGCCCAGAAGGCCCGCGAGATGCTGTTCCAGATGCAGCATGTCGGGGCCAACCAGGCGCTGATGCGGGCGCATAGTCTCTTGGGCGCAGGCGACATGGTGGGTGCGGCGAAGGAGCTGGCGCTGGCCTATTGGGCGACGCCCGACGGCGGGCAGGCCCGGGTCCACGTCACCCCGCAGGGCATCATCGCGCAGCGGTACAACGAGGCGACCGGGCAGCCGGTCGGCGCGCCGATATTGATGGATCAGGCGCGCATCATGAGCCTGATGCAGCTCACCCAAGACCCGATGGCGTACCAGAAGAACGTGCGCGAGGGGCAGAAGCTCAACTCCGAGATCGAGCACAGATCAGCCGAGACTGAAAAACTGAAGGCCGAGACGGTCGACATTCCGCTGAAGCGCGAGACCGCCCAGGACGAGATCACCCGACGTTACGTCAACGACGTGCTGCGGTCGATGAAGCCGACCGGTGGGGCAAATAAAGACCCGACTATCTCTGCCCAGATCGAGAAGGAGTTCGCCGAATACTACGAAATCAAGGACCCGCTGACGGGTAAAATAACCCCGCCGTCGCCCGAGCTAGAGGCGCAGGGGAATCTGTTTAAGGACATGCGGTTCAACATGCCGCGCCTGCCGAGCGTGACGGCGCGGGGTATCGCCAAAGATTTGTACGAGAACCCGAAGGGTGGGGCTTACGCGGTCAAGTCCGGTACCGGCGGCGTCGGGTGGATATATCACCGCAGCAACCCCAACCAGGCGGTCGCCTTTTTAAGCCCGAGCATCGCGAGGTTGTTCATCACGGCGCCTGCGTCGCCGCCGCCGGTGTCTCCGGTTGGCGGCGCTACGGCTGCTCCTTCTGCGGGACGCTGACATGGCGGCACTCGACGACGAACTCGGTCTGCCGGAATACGAGTCGGGGACGATCACCGGCGCCGCTCCCGCCGCGCAGTCGGCACTGGGCGACGATGAGGAGCCGACCGATTACGGCGGCGGCCAGGACCAATACGCCGGTCCCCCATCGGCTTCGTTGTTGGCGGACCCGAGGGTCCAGGCCCGCCTCGCGTCGCCGCGCGTGCCCGAGTTTGCCCGTCAACGCCTCGCCGAGCTGACCCAACAACAGCAGCAAAAGCCGCCCGACTATCAGGCGATGATGAGCGACCCCGTCGCGATGCAGCGGGAGATGCAGAGCGGCACCGAACTGCAATACCCGAGTGAGCCTAAGCCGCCCCCGAAGCAGGACGACGGCTGGATGTCGATCCTCGGTCGTGGCCTGATGCGCGCGACCGAGGACATCAAGCAGGGCAAGGACGTCGCGGAAGGCAAGAAGCCGAGGGGCAGCAAAACCCCGGAAGCCGACTACGAGAAGCCGCCCGAACTCGCCGACTTCGCCAGCCCGACGGTGCTGGCCGAGAAACTCGTGTTCGGCTTGGCGCGCAGCTCCCCGTCCGTGGCGTTGAGCATCGCCGGTTCGTTCGCCGGCGGCGCTATAGGGTCCGCTGTTACGGGTCCCGCTGCTCCTATCGGCGGCACCGTCGGCGCCATCACGGGCGGCGCGGCGGGAATGGGCCTCGGTGCCGCATTGCAGGAGATTGGGCCGGCTTATTACGCCGAGTTGCAGGCGACGCCCGACGATGTCGATAGCGCGTGGGACCGCGCGATGGTCACCGTCGGCAAGTCGGGTCTGGTCGGCGCCGCGTCGATGGCGCTGTTCGGCGCCGGTAAGCCGCTCGCCAATTTCGCCAAGGGGTTTCTCGCCAAGCCGGTTCTCGACGCGGCCGGCACAGCGGTCGCGCCGGTCGCCGGTATCCCGCTGCGGGCCGGTGTCCAAGCTATAGGCCAGCCGGCGATCTCGGCCGGCGGCCAAGCCGCCGAGAACGTCATCGAGGGCAAACCCATTACCACCAATCTCGATCAGGCTGTCGCTGGCGGCCTCGCCAACGTCGTGCCTGACGTCGTGGCGTCGGTCGGGGGGCGGGTCGGTAATCGCATCCTTCGCGGCAAGCCCGGCGTCAACGCCGACCAGGAGCTGGCGCTCGACGCGACGCAGCCGACACAGGGCGAGCTACCGCTGCCCGGCGGCCAGGGTGTACGCCCGCCGCCGCCCGTCGGTCCTGGCGGGCAGATGGAATTGCCGCTGCCTCCCGGCGCCGGCGAGCGGCCGCCGGTGCAGGGCGAGCAGCTCGAACTGCCGGACATCCTTGGGCCGGGCCGACAGCCGCTGGGCGACATCGTGCCGCCGGGGCCGCGCGGCCCCGAGCCGGTGCAGGGCGAGCTGCCGCTGGGGCAGGGCGAGTTGCCGGGTATGGGAAGGCGCCCGCCGGAAGCGGAGCCGCCGGCCGGCACCGCGCCGCCGGAAGGCCCGCCGCCGGCAGGACCGTCGGGACAAGGCGAGCTACCGTTGGGGCCGCCGCAACCCCCGCCGCCTACCCCGGTAGGCGGGCCGCAGCTTGAGCTACCGACAGCTCCGACGCAGATGCCCTTGCCGCTGCGTGTCGCCGAGGCGCCGGTGCCGCGCCCGGGCGGCGCGCAGCCCGAGCTGCCGGGTCTCGGCGCGACGGCGCAGCGACCGGGCATACAGCCCGAGCTGCCGGGGACGGCGGAACCGGTCGGTCTGCGCCCGACGCCGCCGCCTGAAGCAGCGGCGCGCCCCATTGGTGCGGTCGAGCCGCCTGTAACACCTGAGCCGTCGGCGCGCGGACCTATTGGGCCGTCGCCGGTCGACGCGAGCGGCCGCACCCCCGAGGGCTGGACCATCGAGCCGGATCACACCGGCATCGGGCACGTGGTCAAGAACGCCGACGGCAACGTGATCTCGGTTGGCGACACGCCTCAACAAGCGGTCGAGTTCGCCCGCGCCCGTCACCCCGACAACGTCAAGCCTGCCGAAAATATAGAACCTGTACAAGAAGCGCCGCCGGCAGCTGCGGGAACAGAGCCGGCGGCAGAAGTGGGTCGCGATACGGCGCCTGAGACACCAGCGCAAACAGTAGCCGAAGCGCCGCCTCTCACCAAGGCCGAGGAGGTCAAGGCCAAGGGCGCCGCGCGGGCTGCGAAGGCAGAAAAGGCGAAACCAGAACAAACTGGGACCGACACTGTAACAAGTGCCAAGTCAGATCGTTCGGAAAAAAGCCCCTCCTTCCGCGAGAGGCTGAAGGCGTCGATTGCCGAGCTGGACGCTCGCAACGCACCCGACGCCGATTACCAAGGGCTGCTGTCGACTGGCAGTAAGAGTAAGCGCCCGGGCGAAACTTGGCGCGACAAAGCGGTGTCGTTCGCCGGGGAGGACGCGCGTACTGAGAAAGTAGCCCCTACTACGCGTAGTAAGACCGCTGAGACAATGACCGCGACGGAGCTTCGCGGCGCACTGCGCGAGCTGGGGCTAGGTCCGTCCTACACCGCCAAGATGAAGGTAGCGGAATTACGTGATCTCTATCGCAACGAGCTGTCGGGTGCCGGCGAGCGGACCAAGACCGGTGCCTACGCTGGGGGCGAAGGTCCGGATGTAACAAGTCGTCCTGCCGAATCGGCCAGGCCACAGAGTACATCCACCCCGGTGTCGCGCGGCGCCCGCGCCGAGATGGACAAGCTGTCGGGCAAGGGCATGGCGCGCGGCACGCCGCAGCCGCTGCCCGGCGAGCGGGCACCGGTCGGGACCAACGTCTCGGACCGGATCGCGCCCTACCTGGTCGACAAAGTCCTCAACCGCGAGATGTCGGTCGCCCAGGCGCACGAAGCCTACGGCGTCCAGAAGGAAGTCGGTGAGCCGGGCCGTGGCCCCGGCGCCCCGAGGCAGCATCGCGACCTGGCGTCATATCTGCGCGACGCGTTGAAGCGGGCCGACGACCCGAGTATCGAGACTCAACTCAAGGCGACGCTGGCGGGGATCGCCGAGCAGGCCAAGGGGAAGATCACCCCCAATGTCAGGGCTAAGCTGGCGGCTGCTACCAAGCAGCTCGACGCGCTCCTGGCGCACGAACAGAACGTCAAGGCCCGCCGGGCCGAGCACCAGGCGATACTGACCGAGCTGGAAGGCGGTGGCCCTAGCGGCGTATTGGCGGCGCGGGTTTTCAGCCCGCACGAGTACGCCGCGCGCCGCCCGGAAGTGCACGATCCGCTGATGCGGGCGCTTGAGAGTGGCGATGCACTAAAGCTGCACGATTATTTGGATTTGCTTACCGGTAACCCTGCTGCCGTTGCGTTGGCGCCGCATCTGGTCGAGCTGACGCGGGCGCTGCGGCGGATACTGCCGAACGTGCCGGTTCTTGAAGTCGGCGACCGGTTAGGTCCTGGGACCATCGCCGGGTACCGGGCGGGCACAGATCAGATACTCATCAATAGTATGGAGGTGCGGAGAGAGGGCGCGGGACTGGCGCGGACGATGGTGCACGAAGGTATCCACGGCGGTACCGCGCATTATATCGACCGTCTGTTTACGACCCCAGAGGCGGGTCTTTCAGCCACGGAGTTTAGTCATAAGCGGGCGCTGAGCGCCCTTCGCGGCGAAGTCATGCGGGTGGTTGAGGAGGGTACACACACAGGCAGCGTAGAGGGCAGCCTGTGGTACGCGGCGCATTATTATAGCGAAAACGGCACCCCCATCGGGCCGCACGAGCTGGCTACGATGATCTTCACCAACGACGCGGTGTACCAGGCGTTGTCCCGGGAGAAGGCCAGCCCCAAGTTCCGCGCCGACCTCAAAGCTGTCGGCATGGAGTTGTCGAGATCGGCATCAATCTGGGATGGGTTTAAGCGGATCGTCCGCAATATTTTAGGTCTAACCGAACGACAGGACTCGGTCCTGGACTGGGCAATGCGGCCGCTGGGTGAGGTCATCGAGCACGGTTCTGCCTACCGCGCCGATATGCTCAAGGCCCGGGCCGAGACGCTGAAGGCCAATCGCGAGGTCTTGAACACGCCGATCGCCGAGCGCACCGCGCTCAGCATGGAGAACCTTCGCAGCGCCGGCCGGACAGTTGGCGACAAGCTCGACACGGTTTGGCGCACCGGGTTGCGCGGCGCGTTCCAGGGCGCCACGACGAGCGCGATCCACGATTTTATCAAGCACCTGACCCCGTCGGTGACGGATCACCGCACGGCGCTCGAAAACGTGACGCATGCCAGCGAGGCCGAGCGCATCCGCAAGATCACGACGCGTGGCCCCAATGGCGAGGCGCGCGAGGAAGCCAGCATCGACAAGGCGATGCGGCTGCGCAAGGAACTGACCGAAGGCCCCGACGCGCGGGCGGTCAACGAGCTGATGACCGACGCGACACAGGCCGGTATGTCGGTGATCAACCCGTCGCGCAACGCTCACGTTCGGACCCAGGATCAGATCGACATCCAGCGGGCATTACAGGACCGGTTCGACGCGCTCGACCCCCGCGCCAAGCAGACCTACCGCGAGGTTAACGAGTACCACAATGAGCTGTACCGGGCCGAGCGCGAGGCGGCGGTCAAGGATTTCGTCGAGCGGTCGTTCCCCGACTTGACCTCGGCCGAGCACGACGTCATTCGCGAGCAGATGCGGACCCGCCAGGGTGTCGAGGACGTCCTGGCCCGGGCCGACGCGACCCCTGTCGCCCGCATGATGGGTCAGAGGTGGGCGGCCAAATCCGATCTGGTCAAGTTGATCGCCGAGTCGCAGAAGGCCGGGTTTGTCGACGGCGACTATTTCCCGCTGCGCCGCCACGGCGAGTACATCGTCTCGGCCGGCGAGCACGGCAAACCGAACTACCTCGTGCAGATGTTCGAGACCGCCTCGGCGGCACGGCTGTTCCGGGCCGACCTCGAACGGACCCGCAACGACGTCTCGCAGGTGTTCGTCAAGTCCAAGACGAAACCGCAGGACCTGGCGCCGCAGCAGGCGCTCTCGACCCTCGACCGGGCAATGGAACGGGCCGGGCTGACCGGCACGGCGGCCGACGTGTTGCGGGATATGTACGCCGGGCAGCTGATCCAGCAGGGCACCCGCGCCGCGACCCGCACGATGAAGCGCGAAGGTATCGCCGGCGCTTCGACCGACCAGGCGCGCAACCTGCTGGTCGACTTCCTGGCGCACACCGCCCGCATCGGGCACCTGACGCATGGCGGCGAGGCGGTGCGCACCCTCTATCAGGTCGACCGGGAGGTCCAAGGTCTACGCGGCCCCAATCGTGGGCCGACATCCACCGTGGCCAGCGCCCGCGATGTGGCGATCGCGCAGACCGGCGCCGAGGAGTTGCGTCGCCGCATGGCTCCCGCCGACGGCGACGTCTCGGCCGACTGGACCGGTCGAGGGACCCGAGGTCTCACCACGCTGACCGTCTTAAATACCCTTATGCGGCCGGCTCACTTCTTTATGCAGCTCGCCGGCACCCACGTCGCCGCGACGAGCCTCATTGCGGCGCGGCACAACCTCGCCGCTGTCGGTGCCGTCAACCGCGCCTTCGCCCAGTTGACCGGCACCGCTGCCGGCGCCGCCCGCAAGAACGCGATGGCCGCGTGGAACCGCGAGCTGAAAGCCTCCAACTGGATTCTGTCGGACCTCTACCTTAAGCGGCTACAGCGGGACGGCTCCGGCATTGCGTCTGACCACGCTAAGCTCCTGATCGACCGATTGAACCAAGCCGGCCTTAGCGACCACACTAAGATGCGCGAGCTTCAGCGCATGGCCGGGCCGCAGGGCTTCGGCGGCCACGGTATCAATTTTATCTCGCGTTTCCTCGACGTCGCCGGCGCCGGCGAGCACGCGCTCGACAGCGCGATGCGGATCGCCACCGCCAAGGCGGCCTTCGAGCTGGAGCTGCGCAGGAGCGGCGGCAAAGACGTCAACGGCGCGCTCGACTATGCCGTGCAGATGGCCCGCGATAGCCAGCCCGACTACAACTTCCACAACAAGTCGCGCCTCGCCACGGCCCAGGGGTCGGCCGGCCGCCTGGCGCCGATTATCACCCAGTACAAGCAGTTTGGCCTGCATATGTACGGCGTCCAGGGCAACCTGCTGGCGGCCGGCATCCGCAACGCCGCCGGGTCGGTCGAGCGGCGCGAGGCGTACAAGGCCCTCGCCCTCCTCCAGGCCAGTCACGCCGTCATGTATGGCGGGATCGCCGCCTCGGTGTTCGGCTCATTGCCGGTGATGTTCGGCATGGGCCTCTACGACTGGGCAACCGGCGGCGACCGACCCAGCAGCGCGACGATAGTCGAGGCGCAGGCCCGCAACTGGGTGCGCGACATGACCGGGAGCAAGACCGTCGCCGACATCTTCGACAAGGGCGTCCCGATGGCGTTCGGCGCCGACGTGCACCGCTCGCTTCAGTTCACCAACCTGTTGGGGGTGCCCGAGCTGAAGTCGTTCGACAAGCCCGGCATGATGAACCTAGCGGTGCAGGTGATAACCGGCGCCTCCGGCGACACGGCGGCCGGCATGGTCGAGTCGGCTGGCAAGATCATCGGCGGCGACACGCGCGCCGAGACGATCGCCAAGATGATGCCGCGCATTATCCGCGACCCAGCAGAGGCACTTATCTGGGGCCAGAGGGGGGTGACGACGCCGCGCGGCGACCTGACGGTCCTGCCGGCCGATAGGGTCACGCTGGGGACGCAGATCGCCAAAGGTCTCGGGTTTATCCCGCCGGTCGTCAGCGATGCGCGAGAAGCCCGCGCCGTCATTCAGCTCGCCGAGAAGGTCTCCGAGAATACCCACGGCAAGATCCTCAACCGGCTGGTCGAGGCGGCGCCGGCCGACCGCAAAGGGGTCATCGAGGAGATCACCCGCTTCAACAAGGAGAACCCGGCCGACCCGATCACCGGCCAGATGATCCAGCAGCGCCTCAAGCAGCAGGCCCAGATCAACGCGCAGCCCGGTCTCTACGGGGTGCGCGGCGTCGCCAAGCGCGACATCGCTTCGCGCACCGACCTGGCCCGGTTCGCCAACCCGTGAGGCAGCACCGCACGATACTACCGGTAGTAGACGTCTCGCCGCCCGAGCTGGACCTGTTCGATCTCGACGAGCGCGACCAGCTGCGCAACGAGATTTACTGCGAGGAGCTGGCGGCGGCGATGCTGGCGGCCGAGATGGACCCGAAGAATTTTTTCCGCCTCGCCAAACCCAAACGCCGGGGATTATAGTGTTCCTATATTTTAAGAACCCCGAGGGGGAGGCGCGGGCAGCCGGTCCGATGACCCCCTTAACCTCGTGACGTGAGGCTGCCCGCGCCGAATCGGATGGAGGGGCACGATGCCCAAGGTCGAACGGTTGATCGTCGCCGGCAGCCTGCACCCGCCCAGCCCTGACCGTGGCGTCCTCATTGAGATTTGGGCCTGGATGATCGTTCTGGTCGCGGCCCTGGCGACGCTGGCTTATTGGGGGTCGTGATGAGTGCAGCCATATGGTTCTGGATTTTCTTTGTGATCAGCCTCGTCTTTAGCGGCGGCTGGTACTGGCGCAACCAGACCGTGTTGCAGCCCTATGGGCCGTTCAGTCTGATCTTTTTCATTCTGATTGGTCTCTTGGGCTGGGGGGTGTTTGGTGCGCCGATCCGGTGACCGCGATTGATGGTCTGGTTCGCGACGGAGCGGCTTTCGGACACACCCTCCTGGTGGTGCCCGCCAACCTGGCCGGATCAACTCGCGGCGATGGAGGCTGAGATCATGGGTGAGCCCCCGGGTCGAGGACTGGTCGCGATGAGGTGCGAATCGTGCCTAGGCACCGGCAAGGTGTTGCGCCGCTCCTACCCTGGCAACGAGTTATACCCTTACCCCTGTGAAGTCTGCGGCGGCACCGGCTTCGACCACTGCTGTAGCGGCGACTGCGTTAACGAGGCGCCCGTCCAGGTGCACCCCGCGCTGCGGGTGATCGGCGATCTTACCCCCATCCTCAAGGACCAGAATGGCCAAGGACTACACAAAAAAGCCTGACCGGGTTTTCAAATCGACCCAGGACATCGTGGTGCCGGCCGGCACGGAGTTCTGCCGCGCCCCGTTGGAGCGCGGCGGCACCGACCGAATCGAGGGCATCGTCGCTCTAGGCGATGACGCTTGCGCCTACCTCAACCTGCCCCTGGTCGTGGCGCAAATCGACGCCAAGGAATGGTTTGAGGAAGTGGTCGAGGCGGATGCCTGAAGTCGTTCAGTTCGCCAGTGTCAGCAACGACATCTCGCGCGCCCTGCGCGCCGCTGCCGACCGGGTCGACGCCGGCGAGTATCCCGGTCTCCGATTCGTCGTCGCCGTCTTCGTCGACAGCGACGCCGCGTTTACATCTTACGTTTGGGGGCAAGCGTCTACCCTCGAAGCGATCGGCGCGTTGGCCAGGGCCATGACCAAGGACCTCGCCGACTGCTAGACCGCTGATCGGTCAGTAAGACCGTCAGCCGGGTCCGCTCTCGATCCGATTCGGTCAGCCGCTGTTGCAGGTCGCGTACGACCGACTGCACCTCGGCCAACCGGGCGCGCACCTCGGCCAATAAGACGGTTTCCAGTGCGGAATTGCGGTTTCCCGCCTCGTCTTTTTCTGCGGAAGTGCGCGGCTGGTAAACCCGCGTCAGCTCGGCCGGCTCGATCAGCCAGGCGTTGGTGACGGCGTCTCGGCTCGCCGAGATGTCGCCGCGCCGTATAGCTTTCAGGATAGCCGACTTCGACCGGCCGACCAATTCGCCGGCTTGAACAAGGTTGAGCGACACAGTTTCCTCCCGTCGCGCCGCGTACTGGCGCGTACTGTTCCGGGGGGAACCGGGTTTCCTTGTGCCGCAGGGCGACCCCGCCGTCAATCCGGCGGCGCTAGGCACCCTGGCTCGCCGGGTCGCGGGCCATATGAGGGCAACCAGAACCCGCTTTTCTTCCAGCTGCGCATTCGATGGGGCCACAGGGCGCGCTCGTCGGGCAGCTCACCCTCGTATCGCATGCCAAAATTCCTTTTATTCTTAACTACTTCTTCTTTTGGTCTCGCTCGTGGGACAGGCGATACCCGCCCGTGGGACACCGCGCCGCGCGCCAAGAAGCGGCGGTCGATCTTGTACTCGTACCCGCCACCGGCGACACGGCGCCGTGTTGCGAAGCCGCGCCTGGCCTGGGTTAGCTCGTCGAGGTGCCGTTGCGCGGTGGATTTCGACAGCTCGGCGATCCGAGCGAACGTCCGCACCGAGAACCAGCAGACGCCGTCGGCCCTGGCGAAGCTGACCATGCGAGCCGCCGAGTCCCGCAGGTACCGGGGCAGGCCGGCGTTACGCTCGAAGGTGTAGAGGACAAACTTAAGCATTCTTCCCCCTTTCGGATCGTGAATCCGCCGGGGGTGGGGACGAGTCCGTCCGATCTCGCAAAAAAGCTCTTGCGAGGTGCGGTAAGACCGGACATGATCGAGCTGCAACACACGATCTCCGGTCTTACCGAGTGATGGCCCGCCTCCCCAGGCGGGCTTTTACTTTTGGGTCAGCTCGTGGCTGTTCCCCCCCAAAGAAAAGCTATCCACAGCGTCGCGCATAATGCAGCGCTCCGCAATAATATTACACGCTAGATTTGGTTTACTCGGCCGGATCGCGCAGCGGCAGCGTAACGACGTTGGTGGCGTCGGGGTTGGGCGTGCCCCAGGAGAGGTGGTGTCGCAGCCCGGGCCGGTTAAGCTGCACTACGTGGTACCAGACCTTGGCGCCAGACGAATAATCTGTGCCGATCCCAAGAATTGCCTGCACCTTCCGTACTGGCCATATCTTATACATCAAACTAAACATCGCCTTCGGTGATAATTTATTTTCGTAACACCACTTCTTAAAGCGATTATTGTCAAACCGCATCTCGCCATCATCTAGTCCGATGTGGATCATAGCCCGCGCGCATTGTGGCCCCGGGCGTTTAATTACTTTGACTCGATCAGACCCAGAGGGTCCTATCTTGGGCCGCCCGACCGGGGTAAAGCTCTGCGTAACCAGTAAGTCGTCGACGCAGTCCGACATAAACCGCTCGAACGTCATACCCAGGTGCTTACCCTCGTCGTCGACCGGGGCGTCGATCTGCCGCTCGATCCGCTGCTCCAGCATCTTGTCGAGCAGGAATCGGTAGATCGCCTTGGTGTCGAGCGGTAGCAGCTTGAGTTCCCTGCTGGCGATATGGGCGCCGGTCACGATCCCCAGGACGGTGGCGACGTGGAACCGCTCGTTGGGGTCGACGACCCGCAGATCGTGCCCTAGCTGCTTGCGCAGCCGGGCGATGAACTCCTTGGTTTTCGGGATGTTCTGCGCCACCCAGGCGGCGAATATCCTGCCGGCGTGGCCGTAATTGCGCTCGACCTGGGCGACCGTGGTCGAGGCCTCCAAGGTCGCGAGGCCGACCGGCTCCATCTGGAACTCAAACAGCCGCAGCGCGCCAGCGTTGGTGTGTGCCCGGTCCTGCTCGATCATCTCGCCGATAGACCGATTCGCCGACAGGATCATTAGGGTCCGCCAGTACCCGACATCGCGCTGCTGGATCGTCGAGTCGAGGCGGGATCGTCCGCGCCCCTGCGTGATGTTGAAGATCATCTCCACCATCGCCGCGATCTGGTCCTTGTTGGCGGCGTGCAGCTCGTCCCAATAGACCGGCATGATCCGCGTCTCGCCGAGGCTGTGCTGCACCGAGTTGGTGGTGTCGCGAATCGCGCTCATGCCGGTGATCGGGTTGGCCCATACAGCGGTACCGACCCGGAACGCGCTAGTCTTGCGCGCACCCGACCGGGCCGACCAGACGCTCATCACCGCGCTCTCGCCGACGAACTCCATCAAGGGTGCCGCGAACGCCGCAGCGACTAGGGCCTGTAGGTCCGGGCCCT
>Ga0207651_10000034_pt1 | contig 64239 bp, 92 predicted proteins | sample KBSM23metaG_FD_184328 | JGI IMG/M metagenome (GOLD analysis project Ga0207651, IMG submission 184328) | Miscanthus rhizosphere microbial communities from Kellogg Biological Station, Michigan, USA - KBS M2-3 metaG (SPAdes) (version 2) | ecosystem: Host-associated > Plants > Roots > Rhizosphere >... | reverse complement strand
AACCGCACCAGCGTGAAGCGCGCAGGGTCGGGGTCCTGCCCGAGGATGTTCTCGACCAGCCGCCCCATCTTCTCCTCGTCGAGCCCGCCGTTGCCGCAGCCCGGGTAGCTCAGCGCGATCTTGCCCGGGTAGCTGCGCAGCTGGAGCAGGCTCCGCATGATCAGCGTGTACGAGCCCTTCTGATCCCATGAGCGCTCGGGGTTGTCGGCGAACAGCAGCGGCTTGACCGGCAGCAGGATGATCCGCGGCTCGAGCGGGTACGCCACCACGGGCATCTCCTCGCCGATCTGCTCGCAGAGCGAGCCGTACCAGACGTCCAGGCCCTCGGGTTCGAGGAAGCCCTCGAGCGGCGCAGCCTCGAGCGCCTGCGACCCGCGCTTCGCCCGTAGCCCCGGGAACCGGAGCGCCGCCTGCAAGGCCATGCCGGCGCCCATGTTGTTGCGCCCGGTCTCGGGGTGCCAGCCGATGTTCGTGGTCACGACCACGCGGTGCCCCTTCTCGTACCAATCCCACAGGTCGCCCTCGGCGAGCTTGATCCGACTGGTCGCCTTGCTGAGCTTGGCGCCCTTGTGCGGGTCGCTCACTCGTCGGGCCGGAACGGCGGCGGCCTTCCCTGCGCCCTTGCCAGCGCCTCGCGCGCCCTTCGGCTGCGCCACGGCCTGCCGCGCAGGATCCGCCTTTCCTCGACCTTGCTGAGCGGCGCGCCCTTTTCCTGCGCCGCCGCGTCGAGGTTCATCCAACACTGCTCGAGCGGCCCCGTGAGGTCGCCCTTGAGCGGGCTTACGTCGGGCAGGTCCTCGAGCCCCCGCTCGTACGCGCCCGGCCACGGCGGCGGCGGATCCCTTGGTGGCACTGGCACTGCGCGCTTTCTTCGTCATGAGACGATCTTAGTTTGGAAACGGCGTTTCTCAAAATGGTTCCGCATTACGTAAGCGGGTTCACTCGTTGTGGGGGTTCTGCACGTCCTCGGATTTGATCGTTTGCGTGCCTTTGTGATCCTCGTTGATCACGATCCACTCGGATTCGCCGTGGCCGAAGCGGTCCATCGCGATGCGCTCCTGCTCGAACTGGCTGAAGATCCGGCTGATATGCACCCTCGCGCGGATCACGACGCCCGAGCTCGTCGCGAATCTGACGGCGGTGCCACGCAGGACCGACCAGCTCGAGACGGTGCGAAAGGCGACCTCGGTGTGCTCGCCGAGCTCGCGCGCCTTGCGTAGGTGCGCGGCCTGATCGTCTCTGATCCCCCGGTACAGCAGCACGTACCCTTCATCGTCGATGTGCTCGGCAAACTCGCCCGCCTTGCGCCTGATCTCGATCGCCTCCTGCGTCGCGGCGTACTTGAGGCGCGAGTAATGGAAATACTTCTCGTGATCGCCCTTGCTGCGCTCATCGTCGACCTGCTTGGCCATGTCCTCGGCGACCTGCTTGCCTTCGCCGTGATCGGGGCTGAGGTCGTGCGCGACCAGCTTGCCAGCCATCGACTTCGCTCCCGCCGAGCTCGAGTACCAGCAGCCGCCGATCCCGTCGGACCATTTCTTCTGTTGGTGCCACAGCTCGGCCTTCTCGAGCACCTGGTCGACGCCACCACGAATCGAGGCGCGGTCCTCCTTGACCTTGACGACGCCATGCTTGGCGAAGTGCGCGCGCGCCGTCTTGCGGTGCTTGTCGATGTCCTTCTGCGCACCGGCCGCGATCTTGATCGGCTTGAGCACGGTCGGGACCTTCTCGGGCGCGTGGTTGAAGCGCGAGGTCTTGGGCTCGCTCGAGTACGAGTACGCGGCCGCCGCGGGCTTGGGCGCTGGCGGCAGCGCCTGGATCGCCTTGCTGACCTCGACCGCGTACACCGCGGCCTCCTCCTTGGTGCTGAAGGTCTTGGCCTGGTGCGACGCGAGCTTCGGCGGCGGCTCGACCGTGTACACCCCCGGCGTCTTCTCGAAAAAGAGCGCGACCTTCTTCTCGCCCTCGTACACGTCGATGTAGCTCGAGCCGCCCGACTTGAAGACGTAGTCCTTCGCCACCGGCGGCGGCGCGAGCGGCACCGGGGGCGGCGCGGGCTTGTACTTGGCCTTGAGCTGCTTGGCAGTCAGCTTGGGCAGGCCCTTGGCCATGCTCAGCGCCTTGTCGTAGAGCTCGCCCTCGCTGGCGATCAGCGCCGCGAACAGCTTCTGCGCCTTGGCGCTCTTGCCCTTGGCGAGCTCGTCGACGAACGCCGGGTACTTGTCGCTCTTCTTGAACTCGGCGAGCGCGTTGGCGACGGGGTTGCCCGCGGCGTCGTTGTAGCCGCTGAGCGCATCCTTGATCAGCTGCTCGGTCACTGGCGGCGAGACCTTGACCGCGCCCGTGATCGACGCGATCGGCAGCTTGTCGTCGAGCTTGGTCATGTTGACGAACTCGGCGAAGTGCTCCGGCTTCTCCCAGCTGAGCTGGATCAGCTCGAGGTGCGCGAGGTGCGCCTCGCCCTTGAGCGCCTTGGTGCCGACCGATGCGTCGGTCGCCTTGATCGCCTTGGCGGCCTTTTTCTCGGCGGCCTTGGCGGCCTTCTTGGCTTGCTCCTCGGCCAGCTTCTGGAGCGCGTGCTGCTTGGCCTTGGTTTCCTGCTCGATGCGCTCGAGCACCTTGGCCGCGAGCGTCTCGGCGTGCTGCACGTCGTCGCCGAGGTTGGCGAGCTCCTGGTGCGCCCGGGCCTCTTGCCGCGCGCGCTCGAGCTCGACGGCCCCGCGCGCCTCCTGCTCGAGCTGGTGCAGCTCCTCGGTCGAGCGCGGCACCAGCGGGGCGCCCTTGGGCGCTGGGGCGGGCTGCGCCAGCTCCTCAGCCTTGGCCACCTCCTCGGGGTTGGGCGCCTTGGTCGACGGGGTCTCCTCCCAGTCGCCAAACCACGGGATGATCGTCTCGCGGTCGTTGGGCCGCCCCGGCGGCTGCAAGTACGAGCGCCCCGCGCCATCGAGGAAGGACTGCTCGAGCTCGCGCACCTGGCCGTGTACCGCTACTGAGTCGGGCGCCGTGCGCGAGTCGAAGTGCGCAACGATCTTCTTTTTTACCTCGAGCCCCTCGGCGCGCATGGTGCGCATCTGCTCGAGCTTCACCCCGTTGAAGGCATACGCGAGCTCAGTGCGCACGATGCGCTCGGCCCAGTAGCGGTGTCGGACAAACAGGCCCTCGGGGATATCGCCCTCGCGCACGCGCTGCACCACGCCCGGCGCGACCTCCTTGGCCGCCAGGCTGACCTTGCCTTTCGGCCCGCCGTGCCCGACCAGCGTCGCCACCATCTGGTCCTGGGTCGCGCCGCTGAGCAGCCCCACCTGTAGGATCCGCGAAAACTGCCCGCCCATCTCGTACCCGTAGCGATCGAGGCTCGTCGCCACGCGCGTCACCAGCGAGGCGTTGGGCCCGCGCACCACCTGCGACTGTTGCATCGCCGCCAAGATGTTCGGCGAGGTCGATACCCCCTTGAAGCTCTGCTCGAGCTTGGCGAGCAGCGAGGCGCCCTGCTTGACCGACTTCTGCATCGCCGCCTCTGCGACGTCGGTCGCCACGGGGTCGAGCTTGTACTTGACCTTCTCGATCACGACCGCGATCTGCGCCCGGTACGCGATCGCCTGCGCCGCGGTGAACTTCATGTCGCCGTTCGGCTTGGGGCTGATCTTCGCGAGCCGCTTGGCGACCTCGGCGTCGGCCGCCTCGAGCACGCTCAGGAGGTCCTTCTGCGCGGCCCTGCCGTCGCCGTCGGCCAGGCGCAGGATCTGATCGGACTGCGCGAGGGTAGCGGTGATCGACTCCTCAGCGCGCGCCAGAGCCTGCTTGGTGGCCATGGCGCCTTACTCAACGTCGGCGCCGAGGGCCTCGCGCTCGGGCGCCTTGGCGAAGGCCTGCGCCTCGCGCTCCATGGTCTCGGCGGCGCGCTCGGCCTCCTCGTCGGCCTCGTTGGCGATCTGCGCGATCTCCTCGTCGACGTCGGCGACGCCGAACAGCCGCGAGGTGTAGTCGACGGCCGTCTTGTGCGCGATCACGGGCTTACCGCCGCTCGCCGTCTGGGCCGTCGCCACCGCATCCTTCACGTCCTGCGCGGTGGGCGCGAAGTACTCGGGCCAGCGCAAGGTCACGAGCTCCGACTCGCCCGGGTCGAGGTCGGGCGTAAGCGTCTCCTGCACGCGCTCGACCAGCACGCCCTCGACCACGACCTCGTCGAACTGCTGGCGCAGCTTGCGCGCGATCCTGAGCAGGTCGTTGAGCGTGCGCGTGAGCGGCCCGCTGTACTGCTCGCGTAGCGTGTTGCACCGGGCGATCATCGGCCTGTACAGGATGCGCATGGCCGCGGCCGACTGCGCGGCGCCGGTGATCTTGTCTTCCCTCGGGATGACCACCTGCGTCTCCTCGAGCACCGACTGCCTGAGCTCGCCGAGCAGCGCTAGCGCCGAGGTGACGCCCGTGCCGGACATCTCCAGGTACTCGGCGCCGCCGGGCGCGAAGATGACGGCGCCTGAGCCCTTGCTGATCTGCTGGTCGTTGTCGGTCTCCTTGACCACGGTGGTCGGGTCGACGTTTTTGCGCGAGCCGCGCGTGGTCGAGCTCAGCAGCGCGTTGATCTCATCGATCTTGTCCTCGGTGCCCTCGTAGTCGCCCTCGCCGTCTTCCTCCTGACTGTCGGGCAGGTTCTGCACCCAGTAGAAGGGGCAGATGCCCCAGCGGTGCAGGTACTGCCGCGTCGGCGGCAGGCTGAGCCAGCTCGCGTCCTTGGCGGTCTCGTCGGGAATCTCGTCCCACGTGACGTCTTCCTCGGGGGTCCACAGGCGCACGTACCAGTACGTGCGCGTCCTGAGCGTGCGGTCGTTCGCGTCGTACTTGGTGCGCTCGAACGAGTAGGCCTTGAGCACGCGCTTGGGCACGAACTCGCCGCGATCGGACCAGTCGAGCACGGTGCAGTGCTTGGGGTTATGCACGTCGATGCGAAACTGGCCGCGGCTGACGCCGAGGGACCAGCACGCGGTGCCTTCCTGGCCGCCGAAGTTACGCGCTTCAGCGATGCACGCGGGCAGGCGCATGATCTTGGACCACTCGCGCAGCGCCTTTTCGGCGACCTCGTCGGCCTCGACGTTGATCTCCGGGAAGCTGGTCCCGCCGAGCGCCATCTGCGTCAGGTTCGACACGATCACGCGCGGCAGGTTGTACCGGGCGTTCGGGCGCCGCGCCGCGAAGGGCACGTTGTACTCGACCGGCTCAGGGTCGTACAGATCAAGGCCCCCCATGCTGCGCAAGCAGCCATCCCAGTCGTAGCGCTTGTGGTCGTCCTGGCGGCTGCGGAAGTACTGCTCGAGCCGATCCATGTGGTGGAACCGACTCGTCTCACACAGCTGGCGTAGCGGCACGGCTGGCAAATCAAACGGCACGCTTCCCCCTATTGAGCGGGCTCTTCGGGCTCATCGTCGACCGCCGGCGCATCGTCGGGCAGGACCTCGAGCCGCGCGCGAAAGCGCTCGTTCTCGCGCTCGGTGCCGGCCCAGTGATCGCGGATCTGGCGCAGCTCGGCCTCCGCGGCGTGCACGTCGCCGTTGTGCTTGCGGAACAGCGCCTGCACGGCCTCGAAGACCAGCGGCGCCACGCGGCCCCAGAACTCGAGCCAGACGGCGGCGCTCATGACCCCCCTCCCCCTGGATCATCTCCGACGCCGGCCCACTGCGCGCGCAGCTGCTCGAGCTTGCTTGAGGCCTCGCCGATCTGCCCCTGCTCGATCGCGACCCGGGCGAGGTCATGCAGCTCGCGCATTCGGTTGAAGGTCCACTCGAGCTTCGCGCAGCGCTCGATCGCCCCGTCGAGCTCGGCCTGCGCGGCGGCCTTACTCATGCGGCCGAGCTCGGCGGCGCTGGTGATCGCCTCCTTGCGCGCGGTGCAGCCCGCGGCCGCGAGCTGGCTCGCTGGGTCGATCACGCTGGCGAAGTCGGCGACTGAGCGCCGCAGCGCGAGCTCCATCGATTGCGGGCTCGGCGAGGCGTGCGCGTTGGTGGCGCAGGCGACGAGCAGCACGAACGCGACCTGCAAGGTGTGTTCGATCAGCGCTTGAGCACGTCTCATCATGGGCCTCCCCTCAGTTTTTCATCTGCCCCGACCGCGCCCCGCGACCTTTAGGGGCGGTCGTGATCCTGAAGCACGCCCTTCTCGCGCAGCACCTTGCGCGCGTTCTGCTGCTGGTCGTGCGGCAGCTTCTTGATCGCCTCGTGCAGCGCGTCCTTGAGGCTGCGCGGGGCCTTGTCTTTTTGCGGCTGCGTCATGGCACGTCTCCTTCGTCGCCTGGGTCGGGCAGCTCGGTCGGGTCGAAGATGGGCATCCCTTGCCCGCCCGGTCCGGCGCGGTCGGTCACGTAGTCAACGAGCCCGATCGGCATGATCAAATCGCCCCAGTCCGGCACGCAAAACCAGACTGCGCCGCCCTCGCCGCCAAGCACCACGCCGCTCCAGGAGTTGTCGATCTGCAGGTGATCATCGACGACGAGATTCGACCCCGCGTAGATGAGACCATCAGGGTCGAACTGCGTGTAGGTCGACTTGAACTCGTCGCATGCCTGCCGCGTCTGCTCGCTGACTTCTAGACGTTCCATCTCAATACCCCCATGCGCGTGTGTTCATCGGCATTGCAGTCGGTGCCCCGACGCGCGCTAGATTGTCCGTTCCGATGCGGTCGAGCAGCGTTGCCGGCATCACGCCACCGTTAGCCGCGATGTCGCTCGTGAAGTCGTAGAGAGTGGCTGTCTTGCCAGGCACGGCGACCATGCGCTCCTGCGTCTGGCAGGCGTCGTGCAGCGCCTGGACCTCGGCGAGCGACAGAACGCCGTCGCCCATCGCGGCGCCGAAGAGCGAGACGCTGTTCGCGTTGATATTGGCTGCTGCGGAGTGCCGGCCAAGGCGCATAGGCGCCGTCGGCGAGTTACTCCAGCCCGAGCGAGCGAGCCCGGTCGCGACTTCGGCGCGCTTGAAATAGACGTGCATCTTGGCGCCGTCCCACGTCCCGATCAGCAAGAGCAGCCGTCCCACGTCGGACGCTGTGATCGTTGCGCCCGGACCGGCTGCGCCCACGCCGCCCGCATCGGTGGCCGTAAAGGTGGCGATGGAGTTGGTGCCACTCGTGCGCAGGTCCCAGCCCGCGTTGTTGCCGTTCGACTTGCTCATCAGGACGCGCACGCGGCCCGTGATGGCCTGCGTCTCGACGCGGAACAGGCACGCAAACCAGCACCCTGCCGGCGAGCCCGCTAGCCCGCCCGGGGTCTCGAGATAGTCGCCCTCGAGAAACGCACCCACGCCGTACATGATCGGGTAGTTCTCATAAGCCCAGCGAGCAGTGGCGGGGTCGATCACGCGCACGATCGGCGAGCCCTGTCGCACCAGTGCATGGCCAGCCGCAAGCGTTACGGTGTCCGTGAGCTGGGCTGGTGCAGCTTGGCCGTCAACCACGGCGCTGCCGCGCAGCTCATCCGCGACAGACCAGCGATGCGTGATGGTGCCGCCCGCCAGCGACTCAGGCGGCACGCCGTTGCGCGCGCGCGTGTCGGCCACTAGCGCGTCGAGCTGCGCCTGCGAGGGATTGCCGGTAAACGTCAATGCGCCGAGGATGTCGATGTCGGGCGACGCGTTCGCGCCCGTCTCATCGTTGCCCAGTGCGGTTGGGACGCCTGCGCCCGGTGCATAGGCCCCAAGTCCAATGGCTGGCCGCCACGATCCATCGATCAACCCTTCGATGGTGCCAGGCATGGGCGTCAAGCGCAGGACGAATACATGCACACGCCCCACGTCGCTCGCCGACAAGCCGAGCGGGAATCCGCCGAGCGCGCCGCCCGTGCCGAAGTGCGCGGTGCCGGTGGCGCCTGCGCCTAAGTAAAGCTGATAGCCGCTGTTGCCGGCCAGTCTGCGCAGAAGCACGCTCGTCGCCGCGACGGCAGCGCGCAGGCGAAAGGCGATCAGATAGCCGAAGCCCGTGCTGGCGCCTGGCTCGCCGCCGCCGCTCGCCGACTTGTAGTAGCTGGCGCCGCTGAAGCCGCTCAGTGCGTAGATCGACCGACTCACGGGGTCGCGCTGGCCCTCGACGCCGGCGCAGTTGACGGCGAGTCGATCGCCGCCGCACCACCCCGCCGCCCTGCGTGCTAGGCGTGCCATGAGCCTTCAGGTCGACGCGATCAAGGAGAGCCGCGAGTTACCGCCGCCGCCGCTCGTGCGCCGGAACAGCAGCTTGGCGAAGGCGCCCGGCACCCCATCGAGGATCGCCCAGCCCGAGATGCGTGCGTTGGTGCCCGTCATGGCAACCTTCGCGAGCTCCTCAACGACGCGCGTGCCGGTGACCTGCGAATACTCGATGCCCTCGGCGCTGGTGCACCAGAGCTCGATCGTGCCGACAAGCGCATCGCTCAGCGCCGCGCCGCCGACGCCCTCGAGGATCACCTGCACGGCGAGGAAGCGGTCCTCCGTGTCGACGGTGATCGGCTGGCAGTCAGAGAGACTGGTGCTGGCGCCCGTCGGGATCGCGCTCAGGATGCGCGTGCTCAGGATCTGACCCGTCGACATGCTTGCCCCCCGGGCGCGAGTGTACCCGAGGCCTTACGCCTGTTGCGCCTTCTTACGCTCGAGCTCGGGCCGGTACCGCTCGAGGAAGCTCGCCAGTGCATACAGCGCCTTCTGTCCCGTCTCGTACACCTGCTCGAGCTCCTCGGCGCCCGGCGCTTCGATCTGCACGTGCGCCTCGCCCTCGAGCATCACGATCAGCACGACCCGCCCGGGCGCGAAGGTCTCGGAGGCCACCTTCATCTTCGTGTAGATCGCCTCACGGCGCAGGATCAGCTCGAGCTCGTCAACAACCATGGGTGCGCTCCTTGTGCCTGGCGATCACGCGCTCCCAATAGGCGAGCACCTCGGCGCGGTCGGGCCGGTTGGCCTCAATACGCCCGTCTCGCTTGAGCGCGAGGCACTCAGGGCACTTCGGGCAGCTCGGCTCGCCCAGCACCCGGTGCAGGTCGTGAAAGAACAGCACCCCCACGCTGAGCTCCTGGCCGGGGTCGACGCCCGCCTGCCGCGCCGAGGCGTGCACCCGGCAGGCGTGCGCGGCCTCCTGCCGCTCCTCACGCCGGCGCTGCGCCAGGTATGCGCGGCGAGCTCGACGGGCGGGCAGCTTGATCGGGGGCGACACTGGCTTACCTGCTTATCACGGGGCCCCGCGAGGCCTCGAGTAGCTGGCGCCAAAGGTGCGAAATGTGCTGTTGCATGAAGGCCTTCTGCTCGGCCGTGGCAGCCGAGCTCGCGATCTCGCGCTCGAGCCGCGAGCGGTCGAGCAACGCCAACTGCAAGGCCCGCTCCCGCTCGCTCAGCCCCTGGGGCGCCCCGGCCCGGCCGAGCTCGAGCTCGCGGGCCAGCCAGCGCACCGCCGCCCGCTGATAGCTCGGCATCCTGCCCATGGCCTCGCGCAGCTCGTCGACGCTCGCCGCCGCCAGGGCATCGCCCGCCGCAAGCTCGGCTGCTGTCAGCAACCCCCCTCCCAGCGCTCCCAGACCCGCCCGCAGTGCTCGCACTGCTCGAGCACGATCTCCGGCGCCCGAAACAGCCGCCAGCGCGACCGCTTGGATTCGCTGATCGGCCTGGTGGCGTGCATGCCCAGGACGCAAGCGATGCGGCCCATGAGCCGCTGGATCCCCCCCATGAGCACCGCCCACCCCCCGGGTTAGTCGTCGAGCCCGACCGCCCTACAGCTACCACGCTGCGCACAAACCGGGCACCGAATCGCGTCGCGCGAAACGGCGCTCCGCACGACCACATGCGCATCGGCGGCGCAGCGCACGCAGTGCACCAGGACGGCATCCCAGACCGGCCGCTCAGCCACGCCCAAGGGCGCCCTCGACCGCCCCGGAACAGGGCCGACTAGGACGCCATTCGACGCAACGAGGCTCAGGCTCATAGCGCTGCTCATTCTAAGCCATCGGCCGCCGGTTTGCTCGCCCATACCAGCCTCCCCGCGGGTCTCGTGCGCAGCGGCCCCGCGGGGAATCCGGGCCCCTTCTACGCGGTGCGTTTGCTCAGCTTCCCCGCGGGGAACTAGGCCATCTGGCCCGCGTCACGCGAGCGCCTCATCCCCGCGGGGAAACGGTTACCCGTCCCCCGCGTGCCCGCTGGCCTGCATCCCCGCGGGGAAACTACGCCGCGGCGCCGCGGGCATGATGTGAGTCATCCCCGCGGGGATACTGGCGGGTCGGTCCGCGGGGACACAGCGGCTTGTCCCCGCGTGGAAGCGGCGCCTCGGGTACGCGGGGCGTCCTCGACGCGGGGCAGGGCTTTGACCAGTGCCACGGGGGCCGTGTAGGTTCCCGGGCACCTATGCCAGACACAACCAAACCGCCGCCGGCGCCGCCTATCGTGGCCGTCGCCTCTCGAAAGGGTGGGGTCGCCAAGACGACCACCGCCGCCAACCTGGCCGCCGCGCTCGCCGAGCTCGGCCTGCGCGTGCTGCTGGTCGACCTCGACCCGCAAGGGCACGCGACGCAGCACCTCGGCGTCGCCGTCGACTTCGCGCGCGGCTCAGGCGCCTTTCACGTCCTGCGCTACCACGTGCCGATCGCCCGGGTCGTGGTCAGCACCGACTTCGGCGTCGACGTGCTGTCCGCGGCCGCCGATATGGCGCAGGCCGACGAGCACATGCGCAGCGAGCCCGGCGCCGAGCTCGCGCTGCGCGACGCGCTCGAGCAGCGCCAGGGCGAGCCCGAGCCCTACGACGTCGTCGTCCTCGACTGCCCGCCGGCGCTTGGCCGGCTCAGCGGCGCCGCGCTGCTGGCTGCCTCCCACGTGCTGGTCCCGTGCGAACGCGACGCGCTCGGCCTCGATGGCCTGCGCGCGATCAGCGAGGAGGTCACCAAATACGTCCGGCTCAGGATGAACCCGTCGCTGAGGCTGGCCGGCGTGCTCGAGATCAAGACCGAGAGCTGGGCCAAGACCTCGAGCGAGGCGCGCGTGATTCACGAGGAGCTGGTGCAGAAGGCGGGGGGCCTCCTGCTGCGCACCACGATTCGGATCAGCAAGACGATCGCCCCGGCCTGGAATGCGGGCAAGCCGATCACGGCGCACGCCCCGCGCTCGATCGCCGCCGCCGACTACCGCGCCGTCGCCCGCGAGCTGCGCGAACGGGGGGTTGTATGACGCCACCGAAGACGCACCTGCGCTCGACGATCGGCCTCCTGGTGCCCGAGCCGCCGCCCCTCGACGACCCTGGCTCTTATGACCAGTCGCCGGGAAAACCCACGGATAAATCCTCGAGCGAGGTCGAAAAACCGGAAGTGCAGCCTGCCGCCGTCCCCGCGGGGCAGCTGCCCGAGCTCCCCGCGGATGACGAGCTCAGCCCGCCCGCGGGGAAACCGCCCAAAGCCCCCGCGGTGCAGGCGGCCAGCTTCCCCGCGGGGAAACCGGACAAGCCCAAGCGCGGCAGCCGAGCCGGCTCGCGGCTCAAGCCCTACGAGACCCGGCGCATCGACCCCACGACCGGCCAGAAGGTCGAGATGATCAAGCAGTCGTTCACGGCCCGCGCCGATTTCGACGAGCTTTGGCGCGAGGTACCGGGACTGCTGCCTCGCGGCGTCAGTCGCCACGTCTGGGCCGAGCACATACTCAGGCGCGCGATCGACGTGCTCAAGCGGCAGAAGGCCGAGCGCGAGGGCGACTACGGGAAAGGCGGCAGAGGGACATGAGCAACCGATGGCAACGACGTGCGGCGATGAGTCAATCGCGCCAGCGCAAGTCTTGGGACTGGCAGGACCTGCCCATCCCCGACGAGCTGCGCGTCAAGCTTCAAGCCATGCGCGACGTCGCGCGCGTCGTGCGCAATGACTTCTGGATCGTGCAGGTGTGCTTCTTCTCGTGTGCGCTCGGCGAGATGGTGCACCTCATGATCCGCAGCGTCGCCGAGGCTGGGCGCGGCACCGGCCTCGAGCCGAGCTGGCAGGACCTCCAGCGGATCAAGAACGAGCTCGTCGGCGTCGACGCCGAAGCGGTGCAGGTCTACCCGCGTCAGGGCGACGTCATGGATCAGGTGGACATGTACCACCTGTTCGTGTTGCCGCCTCAGTGGTCGCTGCCGTTCGGGCTGCATCGAGCGTGCGGGTTCGCGCGCGCCCCCGCCGGCGTGCAGCTCGAGCCGTAACCGGGCCCCGCGTTGGACAGCCGATCGGCCAGCCGCTACACCCGAGCGCTGGAGGTTCCCCCCATGCCTTCTCGCCACGGGGTCGCGTTTCGCGATCCGGCCGCGCTCGAGCGCCTGCTCGGCAACGCCCGCACCCGCCCGCGCAGGGCCAAGCAGCTCACGTTCGGATCGCAGGTCGCGGGTCGCCCGCGCGGCTGCCCTGCGTGCGCGCACGTGCTCGCGAAGGATGGCTCGTGCGGCGCGTGCGGCGTCTTCACGTGCACCAGCTGCGACGAGACCACGACCGCCAACGGCGGCCAGGACGGCGTCTGCTTTGAGTGCCTGCTCAGCGGCCGCGGTGCGCTCGCGGGGTAGGGCGCTCACCTGCTCGAGCGGGTGGGGATCTCCCAGTCGCTGCGCGTGGCGAAGAACACACCGCCCGCGCGTACGACGATCCCGTGCCCCATGTGAAAGGCGCCGGGTCCGGCGAGCTCGGCGCCGTGCAGGTCGAATAGCGCGCGCACCTCGGTGAGAGGCCAGTCGGCGCCGATCAAGGCCAGCTCGGCCAGCCCCGCCCTCTGGACCAAGCAGTGCACGTGCCCCTCGTCGACCTTGAGGCCCTCGAGCGCGACCTCAGTCGAGAGCAGGACGACGTCCTGATCGTCGATCACGACAAGCCTCCCCCCGTCCGCTTGGTGCGCTGCTCAATCACGATCTCGGCGGCGCGCTGCCATGGATAGCGCTGGAAGTACTCGATCACCTCGACCGCGGTCGGCGTGCGCGTCGCCGCGATGTTCTCAACCAGGTGCGTCAAGAGCAGGCTGCCCAGGGCCTGCATGGCAATCGCCAGGGCATCGACCGCGAGCAGGCCCTTGAGCTCTTCGTTACAGACGGTGGCGAGCCTCGCGCTGAGCCTGCTCGCGCGCTCGGCGCCCTCGTCGCTCCCTATGCGGGGTCGACTGGTAAACGGCCCCATCACGGGCGGCCCTCGAGCGCGCGCGCCGCAGCGTCGACCACGTGGGCCCAGTACTCCTCGACGGGCAGACCCTCGCGCTTGCGCAGGTCGGCGTATTCGCCGTACTCGCGCGCCGCACGGGCCGCAGCGTCGCGCATGCGCAGGCGTGCCGTGAACAGGCACTCGAGCCGCCCCGAGTCGACGGTCACGCCGTCAGGCAGCAGCCCCTCGAGACCGCGCTGCGCCTCGTCGAGCAGGAACTCGACGGCGACCACGGCGCCGCGCAGCGTCGGCTGCGTTGTGCCGAGCACACGCTCGATCACGCGCACTTCGGCACGCAGTGCCGAGACCGCCAGCGGCGTGCCCCTGGGCCGCACGATGCCAAGGGGCAGCGCGTCGTGCACGTGCCCGCGCAGCGCTTCGCGGTAGGCGGCGATCTCGTCATCGGGTTGCGGCTCGGGGTAGGTTTTGCTCGTCATGTTGGCGGACGTTAGTCGATAGTCCCGCGCATGACGAATCCCCACGAAAACCTTTACGGGGAGCCCTAAATGGCACGCCCCAAGCCCCGCGCGCGCGTGCGCCCCGAGCCCTCGATCCGCGTGGGAAAGCACGGCGTGACCATCGACGGGATCGACGCCTACAGCCGCCAGGTCGCCTTCCAGCGCGCCGGCCACTGGCGAGCCCCCCAAGAACTTCCCCGAGCTGCTGCGCGACGCGCAGGCGTGCCTCAATCGCGTGGTCGAGGACCTGGGCTTCACCCGAGACCTGAGCGCCGGGCAGGCGATGTATATCCGCGACCTGCTCATGCTGGCCGCGTGGGCCGTGAGCGAGTCGAGCAACGAGGGCCAGGGGCATAACCCGATCGCCTTCGTGCAGCGCGCCAAGCAGGTGATCGACTGGGGCGAGGATCGGCGCGAGGGGGTGACGCTGCTCGATCACCTCGAGGCCAAGGGGCGCGAGCTGGCGCGCCTGCTCGGCGAGCGCCTGGCGCCGCACGAGGGCTTCGTGCTGACCATCTTCGATCAGGCCGCGAAGGGTCACAGCACGTGGCTCACCAGCCTTGCCCGGCGCGATGCGATCAAGGTCCTCGGCGACACGCTGGCGGGCATGAAGGAGGATCAGGCGCAGACGCAGTAAGGTGCCCAAGTGCAGTGCAGCCGATGCCAGAGCGACACGAAGATCGTCGACTCGCGGGATTCGCGCGAGTCACCTGGTGCGGTGCGCCGGCGGCGCCAGTGCCGATCGTGTGGGCATCGCTTCACCACCTACGAGCGCGACACCCAAGATGTCGACCGGGCCGACCGCGTGGCGATCGGAGAGGCCGCGCAGCTGCTCGAGCAGGCCCTCGAGCTCGTTCGGGGGCGTCTGCGCTAGTCTCGACGGCATGACGACACCCCCGACCGATGATCCCAGCAGCGTGATGTACGCGACCGAGGCGCGCGACGGTGGCCACTACGCGATCGTCAAGATCGCAGGCCGCCGCGTCCTCGAGAGCGGCCCACACCCCGACCGCAACGCCGCGCTCAGGCACTGCGCGCAGATGCTGCGCGAGCACGCGCGCCAGGGGCCGCCGCCGCCGCTCGAGTGGGTCCAGGACCCGGGCGATCTGAGCTGGCACGCGGACGACGGGCTGACCATCGAGGCCCACGCCGAGCTCGACCGCGGCCCCAACGGGGCGTTCTACTCGCTGGTCGTCTCGAGCGGCACGGCGCGCTTTGAGGTCGAGTGCGCCGTCGACGCGATCGACGAGCTGAAGATCGCCGGCGAGGCCCTGCGCGAGGCCCTCGAGCTGTTCGATAGCGCCTTCATCCGGCGGTATGAGCAGCTGCGCAAGCACAAGGAGGGACGCCCATGAGTGAGCCGATCCAAGAGCGGGCGATGTGTGGCGACTGCGGCGCGCCCACGCGACACACCCAGGAGCCGGAGCGCTGCATCGAGCACCCCGGCGGCGGGTTCACGATGATCGGCGCGCCGATCTACTTCTGCGATGCGTGCGGCCGCCGGCGCCATAGCCGCCTGCTTGAGCTCGAGCAGGCCGAAGCCGCACGGCGGGCCGCGCTGCTCGCCGCGCACGACCCGGGCGAGGCTGACGAGCCGTGAGGTCCCCCTATTGCGTCTGCGACCGCTGCTACCAGCTGATCAACGGCGGGCCGATCGTCGTGCACTGCCTGAGCCACAAGCTGCGCGAGGCCTCGCCGATGTCCTGCCTTGAGCTGTGCGCCGAGTGCGCGAGCGAGCTCGTCGCCTGGGTCAAGGCGGGGCCCGAGCCTGTAAAGATGTTGACAGGCCCCGGCGACGAGCCGGGCCGGTAACGCGAGCAAGGTCCCGGGATGACTCGGGAACCGCCCTACTCCTGACGCGCTGCGTCAGAGTTTACATAATCAAACTTCTGCGCATCGAACCGCGTCAACCGTTGTCGGGGCGGGGCCCCGTACGATTGACGCTTGATTTTGCAGCAGGTTTGGTTCCGAGCCCCCGTCCCACGCCGGCCCCCGACACAGGGTCAGCTTCAAGGGCTCAGAACCGGCACCAGCCTACGACGGCAGGCCCCCCGAGATCAAGGCGGCCGGGCGCGGGGTAATGACTCCCGGGCCCAGCCTGGCCGACGCTGGAGGGTATCGGCTGATCGCGAGCATCGCTGCTTGCGCGTTGGCCGCACAAGACGCTACATGGCTTGCCTCGACGGTTTGAAAAGCTCACCCGGTCGGGGGCGGGACGCTGCCCCGGATTCACTACGACGCGGCGCCGGCTCGCTGCTTTCAAAGGCAGCGACGCCACTGACGCGGACACCTGGCCAGGCGACCCGGTGAGCTTTTCAAGGGGTCGAGCTGACGTCGGTGCCGGGGGGGCCCGGCGTCAGTGGCGGCGGCGGCTCAGCCGCTCGAGCTCGGCGACCAGCGCCTCGAGCCAGGCGGCCATGGCCAGGCGCCCCTTCGCCCGGTACGTGACCGCCAGGGCGCGCCAGCGGGCGGCGAGCTCGGCCTCGGTGAGCTCGCGGTTTGTGCCCGAGTCGCGCAGCAGGGGCAGCGCCGAGCGCGCGCTGCGCACGAGATCGTCGGCCTCGAGCATGGCCAGCAAGCGACGCCGGCGAGCTGGCTTAGCGGTCGGCATGGCCGCGATCGCTGCGTGCGCGCAGCTCGGCCAGGCGCTGCATCTGCACGGTGACCTGGCTCAAGATCGCCGCGGGCCCGAACAGCCCCAGCCGCTCGAGCACCGCCTCGCGCTCGGCGAGCACGCCCTCGAGCCGGTCGCACTCGGCGTGAAACCACGCCAGGTCCGCCCGGGCGGCCGCTCGAGCGCGGCGCCTGGCCCAGTAGCGCCGCCGGCGCCGGGCGCGGCTCACGGGGCCGCCTGGTGCGCGTACCGGCGCAGCGTCGTGCGCAGCGTCAGGGCGAGGCGCCGCTCGACCGTGGCCAGCGACTCGAACTCCTCGGGGGTCATGGCCTCGAGGATCTCACGGAGGCTCGCGATGCTCGAGCTCAGCAGCAGGGGCCTGAGCGGCTTGGAATCGCCGCGGCGGATCGAGCCCATGGGGTGCGGTCGGCTCATGCACGCGAACCTACTTGCCCCGCCCGCGAGCTGCACCTAAAACGGCACCTGATCCCCCGCCCCCGGCGGGGAAGGCCCAGCGGGGCAAAACGCTAGAAAGGCCCCCGGTGCTGAGCACTCGGGGGCCTTTCGTCCTTGTCGGGCCGGGCTCAGAACCAGGCAAGGCCCGTCGCGTGCGTGATCGCGCTGTTGACGTTGTCCCAGTAGATCGGCCCGATCGTGCTGAGCACCCGCTGGCGGCCGAGCTCGTCGACGTGCATGAAAAACACCAGCCAGTGGTCCTGTTTGTAGGGCGGCGCCCCAGCGCTTGAGCGCGTCGGTGCCGAGGGTGGCGAGGATCTGGTCGGCGGTGCTGAGCTTGGTCGTGTTCGTCATGAACCCAGTCTCGCGCCGCTCCGATGCTTACGCAATACACAACCATCCAGACAGCTCTCCGGCTTACGAAGTTGGGATGACCCCGCACCGCTGCTCGAGCTCGCGAACGCGCGCGCTGAGCTTGGCCAGCTCGACGCCGGCCCGCCGCGCATCGGCCTCGGCCTTGAGCAGGTTGTCGGCGTGCTCCTGCACGTTCGTCGTCCACCACGTGACGGCCTCTTTGGCGCGCTGCTCGTCGCGCCACGCCACGGCGAGCGCCTCGAGGTCTGCCCTGGTCGCCATCGCTCACCCCCCAAAAGCTGAGGGCCCCGGGAACCATTTCCCGCGGCCCTCGAGCACCTATGCCTGCCCCCCTGTTCCGCCGACGATCGCTCATCGCCAGGGGGTAAGACGACCCGAGCGTACAGGCCTCGATCTGCGCGATCAAGCTTCGGCGCCGTAGTGCGCGACGAGCCAGTCGAGGATGCGCTTGCGCGAGCGCGAGTCGGCGATCGCATCGAGGCGCGCGGAGATCGTGCGCATCTCGGCGAGCTCGCGCCGCTGCATCGAGAGCGGCAGCGAGGTGTCCTCGGCGCCCGGCGCTGGCGTGTTGTTGATCGGCATGTGGGGCAGCGTGTCTTGAGCGGCGTCCGTCATGCCGGCGATGTTACGACGGCGCCTGACGCGCGTGGTACGCGCAGCGCCCGCCCTGCTCGCGCACCCGCGCAAAGCACGGCTCGCCCGTGCGGCTCTTGCCGGTGCACTGGTAGAGCGCCACCGGGTCGCGCGTCGCGCCGCCGTGCGCGTAACAGTAGTCCCCCTCGACCACGCGCCCCTTGCACTGCTTGCCCCGCACCGTGGTTGCCTTGCACCGCTTTTTCTCGACCACTCGCTCGTCCCCTTCTGGGAAAAGGCCCAGGGGGACGTCCCTAGCTAGGTACGGTGAGCGGTGCATCCTTTTTGTCTTCTCTAGAAGACACCGGAGTTGGCGCGATTGCCCGGCCAGATTGAGCCGTCGGGCCTAGCTCATGTGGATCTGTCTTCTTGAGGAGACGGCGGCGGCAGGGGCAGGTACCCGACCCAGTCGGTCGCCAGGAGGTCGGTCTGCGAGGCCAGCCAAGGCACATGCTCAGCGTCGGCGGTGCGCATCGCGATGAAGGCCTTCGTGAGGGCGCCGCTTGGGTCCTCGAGCCGCAGCCACATGCCTTGGCCATTCCAGCCGTCGCGCTGCACGAGACCCCCGCCCTTGAGGCACTCGAGCGCGTCGCCGAAGTCGCCGCCGTGGAACGCGGCGACCTTGCCGTCGATCGTTGTGATGGATCCGGTCATTTGAATTTCCCCCCGAGCGTGCGGCGCATGCCCTCACGTGCGAACCAGAGTGCCATGAGCCGATCGCCCGTGTGCGCCTTGGGCCGGTAGCTCATCATCTCGTTGCGCAGGGCCCACAGCTCGGGGTGGTAGTCCTCGCCGGTCTCGCCGCTCGGGAAGCGCCACAGGCGTTGACGCAGCTCGACCGCGATCGACTCGATGCCGAAGGTCTCATCCCATTTCGACTGCGCGGTCGTGTTGTAGGGCTCGACGGGCACCTTCCGGCTCTTGCGCACGAACTGGAGCAACCAGCGCTGCGCCGCCACCGACTCGACGATCACCCTCGACTCGAAGCGGTAATAGACCTCCTCGATCTGATCCATGATCGCATCCGCGGTCCAGTGCCCTGAGCGGATGTCGATCACCTGCCGCGTGCGGTCCTCGCGCAGCGCCACGGTCACCAGCGCGGTGAGGTCGTCGCCCTCCTTCTCGCCCACGCCGAGGTCGACGCCGGTCCAGCAGCGCAGCGCGCGCGGCCCCGGGTACACGACCGGGCGCCGGGTCTGGAAGGTGAGCCCGCGGCCGAGCTCGAACGCCTGCTTGATCGTCGCCTCGGGGAAGCGGCTGTTGATGTCGTTGACGACGCGGCAGAGGTACTTCCGCGCGAACGCCGAGGGCAGCATGCCGCGCAGCCGCGTGAGCAGCCGCTTGAGCGGCCACACGCCGCGCCAGACCGTGCGCCACTTGTCGGGCGCATCGTCGGGGTTTTCGACCGCGCTGTAGATGCGGCTTGCGAAGCTCGGGCGCTTGGGCAGCTCGTGCAGGATGTCGTTATCGGTGAAGGGCGTCCCCACGACCCACAGCTTCGCGCGCTCGCCCGTCTCGGGGTTGTCCTGCGCGCGCGTGAGCACCATGACGTCGAACCAGTGTTGGGTCTTCTGGCAGGCCTCGAGCGTGAGCGTGTTGTCGAGGTTGAGGATGTCGTCGCAGACGATCAGGTCGAGGCGTGCGCCGGCGATCTTGGTGCCCGATCCGTAGGCCCTGAGCGTTGGGTTACGTAGGTAGGGCGAGCGCTCGATCTCGAGCGCGTGCTTGTTCCACGTGTGCCCGAGGCGAGTGCTGCGCTTGAGCCTTGGAAACACCTGCGCGAGGCGGGGCGACTCCTCGATGTAGCGGCGAATGATGCCCACCACCGTGAGGGCCTGCTCCTCGCTGTCCGAGATCCAGCCGATGCGGATGTCGGGGTTTTTCCCCATCTCGAACAGCACGCGCGCGACCAAAATAGTCGTCTTGCCGTGCTCGACTGGAGCGACCAGCACCGCCCACGGGTTGGCCGTGAGGTACTGCTGCCAGGCGCGGTGCATCGTCGAGAGCCGGATCGGCTTCTGCGTGACCTCGTCGAGGATCACGTACTCGGCGAACGCGACCGGGTCGGTGCGCGCGCGGCGCAGCACCTGCTCCCGGCGCGCGCGCACCCGCTGCTCGAGCTTGCCGCGCGCGCTGAGCGCCACCAGCCGCACGGGCCCCGCGCGCAGCGCCGTCCGCACCCTAGCGGCCCTCGAGCGGGTCGACGCGGCGCAGCGTCGGGGCTTCGGGGGCGCTCGACGCCGGCGCGGCCGCGGCCGCGTCGATGACCTGCCCGGTGGGCCCCGTGTCCCGCAGCCCCGCCAAGGGGTCTAGACGCCGCAAGGGCGCATGCGGCGGGGTTGGCATGGGCGCCGGCGCCGGGCGCGGCCCTGGCCCCGCTCCGGCGGCCGCCGGCGGGGGTTTGCCGGGTCGGGCGGAGGGCCGGGTCGGGGTGAGCTCGCCGGCGAGGGCCTGCTCGAGCTCGGCGGCCTGGTCGAGCACCTGCTCGAGCGCCACCGGCTCGCCCTCGGCGTCGATCAGGCCCCCCTCCCCGAGCTCGACGTGCGGGCGGCTGACCTCCTCGGGCCAAAGGCCGTGCGTTGCGTAGTGCTCGAGGTCCTCGTCGCTGCGCTCGTCGAGCTCGCCCTCGCCCTCGGTGAGCTCGACCGACGTGCTCGAGCCGTCGGGGTTGGTGCGCGTGAACTTGGCGCTCCGCGGCGCCGCGCCCGACCCCGGCGGCGCGAGCTCGAGCGGCACGAAGGGCTCGAACAGGTCCTCGCCGAGCTCAGCCAGGTGCGCGGGCAGCTCGGGGGCGGGCCGGTGCGCCCGACGCCGGCGCTCGACGTACTCGCGCTCGTAGCTCGCGAGCGCCTGCACGCACGCCTTCGGGTCGCGCTTGGCGTGCCCCAGCATGTAGCCGCGCAGCACCGCGACCAGGCCCGGGATGGCTTTATCCCACTCGACCGCCAGCTCGCGGCACATCTCGAGGTAGGGCTGCGAGGCCTTGCGGGCGCCGAGCTTGCCGAGCTCGCGGCCATGCTTGAGCCAGGTTGCGGCCACCTCGAGGTCGACCCCGGCCATGGCGGCCGCGGTCTCGAGCGGCAGCCCCACCCTACGCGCACCGATCAGGGTCTCGACGTACCGCCGATCGATCCGCGACAGGATCCAGTCGGGTGACCCTTGGCGAGGCCCCGCGCTCTGTTTGCGGGCTGATACGCGCCGTTTCGCGGCGGCGCGGACCCTGCCCTTGCTTGTTGGCACCCTTCCCTCGACGGTCGATCAGCAGCTCGCCCACCCGGCACCCCAGCGCGGCCGCCAGGCCTGCCAGCACGTGCAAGGAGGGGAGCACCTTCCCCCGCTCATAGTAGCGGAGCAGCCCCCGCTGAATGCCAGTCTGGAACTCGAGCTCGTGCGTCGTGATACGGAGCAGAAGGCGCCGGCGGTGCAGGTTGTGGGCGACCACGTAGCGCACCTCGCGCGCGGCGCGCTCGCAGCGCGCGCTAGGCCGCGGCTTTTCTCTGGGCCTTCTTGCGCTCATACCATGCTCGCTGCGAGGGCTTCGACGGCCCCGGCTTGTGCTTGGCGCGCCGCCTACGCCGCTCGGCCTCGGTGTTCTTGCGCGCCTTGTCCTTGGCGCTGATCGTCGCCTTGTTGGCGCGGTAATAGGCCCGCTGGTGCGCGCAGACACGCGCTCGATTGAACTGGTACCACTCGCGTTTGTACGCGAGCTTCCGCTGATAGGCGTCGTAGTGCGCGACCTCGAGCCGGCCCTCGCCCGCGTACTCGGCGAACAGTTGGCCGATCGCGTGCAGATCACGGAAGGCCACGGCACGCCTCCAGGATCGCGCGCGAGTACGCCGCTGCATCGTCGGCCGCGCCCGGCACGTACTCGCTCGGTGCCTCGGGCGTGCCGTCGGTCCGGTGGCCCCACGCCAGCTTTCGCGGGGACCAGTAGTACCCGAGCGCGTACGCCCAGTCCCACGCGCGGCCGATCTCCGTGACGCAGGCGGCGGCGCGCTCGAGGCCCTCGAGCAGCTCGTGATCGGCGCAGTGGGTCCAGCCGCGCGCCTTCGCGCACCACACGCAGGCCGCGGCAGGGCCGAACTGGCTGCACAATGCGGCGATGCAGAGGCGCAGCTCGATGCGCACCGCGCAGCCGCTGAACGCGCCGAGCGGCACGACCTGACGCTCAGGCTCGAGCACGCGCACCGGACCGTGCCCACTGTCGAGGATCACACCGCTTGAGGCATAGAGCGCTCGACGCACCTCGAGGTCCGCCGGGCTTATCCCTGCGTGGTCTGCGCTCGGCGTGCTCCGCTCTCGCGTGTGGCCCCCTGGCCGCTGAGCTTTTCCCAGCGCTGGACAATCACATCACAGTATCCGGGCGCGAGCTCAATCCCGTAGCAGATGCGATCGAGCTGCTCGGCCGCCGAGAAGGCGGGCCCGGTGCCGGCGAAGATGTCGAGCACCGCGCCGTCGGCCCCGAGATGGTTGCGGATCGGGATCGCGTACAGCTCCACCGGCTTGACGCTCGGGTGCACGAGCTCGCCGACGGCCTTGTCGAGCTTGAGCTCGAACACGGAGCATTGATCGCGCGAGCCGAGCCAGGTGTGCGCCGCGCCCAGCGTCCAACCGTACAGGCAGGGCTCGTGCTTGTAGTGGTAGTCCGACCGCCCGAACACGAACTTGCCCTTGATCCAAACGAGCTGGTGCTTGAAGCCGCCGAGCTGATCGGTCGCAGCGATGAACTCGCGCGAGTGCGTCCCGGCGAACCAGATGTACCAGCTAGCCCCGGGGCTGAGCGTCGGCGCGCAGGCCTCGAACGCCGCGCGCAGGAACTCCTCGAGGTCGCCCTTCTTGAGCTCGTCATTCTCGATCGAGCGGTTGCGCGCCTCGCCCTTTTTGTACGCCGGCGAGAAGGGGTTACGGGTGCCGGTCTTGGCCTCGACGCCGTACGGCGGATCGGTGGCCATGAGGCCCACGCGGCGGCCGTGCAGAAGCCGCTCGTAGGTCTCGGGCTTGGTCGAGTCGCCGCAGATCAGCCGGTGCCGCCCGAGCTGCCAGACGTCGCCCGGCTTGGTGATCGGCACCTTGGGCACCGGCGGGGGCTCGTCCTCGACCACGTCGTTGCCGATCTTGGCGGCGCGCTCGAGCGCGGCGAGGTCCTTGTCCGACCACCCGGCGAGCGTGCGGTCGCCTGGCGCGTACTCGCTGAGCAGCTCGAGCAGCGCGCGCTCATCCCATTGGGCCTTTTCGCCGAGGCGGTTGTCCGCGGCGGCGAGCAGGTGCGCCTCCTTCTCGCTGAGGTCGAGGTAGCGCACGGGCACCTGCGGAAACTTGAGCTTGAGCGCGGCCTTCAAGCGCGTGTGCCCTGCGATGATCTCGCCGTTGGCCAGGCGTGCGACCAGCGGCGCGCCAAACCCGAAGCGCTTCATCGACTCGGCCACGTCGTCGACCACGTGATCGTTGCGCCGCGGGTTTTTGATCCACGGCTTGAGCTCGCTGGTCGCGACCCATACCGCCGGCGGCAGGTCGTACTCGGCGCGCGACTTTGGGGGCTTCTTGGCGGCGGCTGCGGGGGCTCTCGGCATGCCCCGAGGGTATCGCCTTAGCCGCGCCCTCGCGCGCGTTCGATGCGCTCGGCGCGCTTGCGCCAGCGGGTCGCGGTGAGCCGCTTGCCATTTCCGATCCCCGCGTGCGTGGGATCCACCTGCGCGATCGCGTCGGCGATCTCGGCGAGGTGCTCGAGCTCGGCCGCGCACGCGCGCAGCGTGTACGGGTCGAGCGCGGCCACGCGAAACCGGCTCACTTGTCTCCCGGGATCGGCTCCCAGCGCCCGCGTTGAGCAGCCCCCACATACGTGATCGCCAGCCGTCGCAGCCCGACTCGTGCCTCGACCAAGGCGCCCGCCTCGTCGGCGGAAGTCGCCGTGATGAACTCGGCGAACTCGCGTTCACGCCCGAGCTCATCCGTCGCGCGCACCCTCACCCGGTAGACGTCGATCACGAGCCCCCCGCGCCGAGGCTCAGCCGCGGCATGCTGCCTGTCTGATAGGCCTGCGCGATCCTCGGCAGCATCGCCTCGGCCACCGTCTCGCCGTTGGGGAGCAGCACGTGCGGCAGGAACTCGACTTCGAAGGTCGAGCCGCCGCTCGCGACCAGCTCGAGCTTGGCTTTGATGATCAGCACCAGCGCCCGCCACCGGCGCTTGAGCTCAGCCTCGACCGCGGCCTTGACGGCCTCGGGCGAGCGCCGCTGCCTCTTGTCGGTGAGCTGGTACTGCGCCGGATCCGGGTTTGCGATCGACTGCTTGATCCTGCGACCGCTCATCTCGAACACGAGCACCACGCCCGCCTGATCGCGCAGCATGCCGATCGAGGTTGCGCCGTGCTTGTGCAGGATGGTCTCGAGCTCAGCGCGCGAGCGCTCGACCGGGACGTCGGTGCCCTGCGCGTAGGGTTTGGGCACGCTGCTCATCTTCAGAAATCCTCCATCCAAGCGACGTCAGTCGCGCCCTGCATGCTGGCCACCGTCGCCCACGTGGCGAGCGAGTCGAGGCACTGCCCGAGCTCCTCGCGGCTCGTGCCGTACTGCTCGGCCTCGCTCGCGATCGCGGAGAGCGGCAGGTTCCGCCGTGCGGTCGCGATGCCCTCGCGCAGCTCCGCGAGCGGCACCATGCCGCGCACGGTCGACACGCGCAGCTCCATGAGCTCGAACACCCACTGCGTCCGCACGGTGCCCCACGCGGGGCCGGTCACGACGCGGCGGTAGCCCGGCGGCGCGGCCCCCTGACTAGGCCCGCCCTTCGTGCAGAAACTCATCACGACGCGCATCGGCAGCATCCTCTCTGTCGCTAGGCGACGAGCGGACAGTGCATGGACCACGCGCTTGAATCAAGGGCCCGCAGGCCATGGCGGCGCAGTCAGCGGCCCGCACCACTCCTTTGCAGTGCCTGCGATCTGATCCACCCGCGTTAGGCCGTAAGCGCCGAGATCAACGCACAGCTGACCATCCCACTCGATCACCTCCACGATCCGGGGGATCTCACCGAATGAGAAGCTGCCGATCAGCCAGTAATACCCCTCGACGGCGGGCGGATTCCTGGACCATTCCATCATGTCCCCGCGCCCTCGAGCTCGACGTGCGCCTCGACGCCCGAGGGCAGGCGGCAGATGTACCGCCGGCCGTCGAGCTCCTCGCGCTCGATCACGAACCGCCGGCGCTCACTCAGAAAGCGCAGGAGGCGCCCCACCTCGTACTCAGGCGGCAGCGGCGAGCCGAACAGCCCGACGGGGCGCGCGCGGTACACGAGGCGCGCGCGGGCATTCATGGAATCGTCGACCTCGACGCGCATCTCGACCTCGCCGATGGTGCCGAGGTCAGACGCCAGCGAGCCCAGCTGCGCGATTTGATCGACTCGAAGCGGCACGACGCGCCCTCCTCTCGGCAGCACGGGGTATCAGCTCGACCGGGCGAAAGACCGCGCAAATGCGCGTGAGGGCCTCCTCGAGCTCGAGCGTACGGGCGGCGATCACCAGCCCCACGCCGACCGCCTGTTTGCCGCCGACGGCATGCGCAACCAGCCAGTGGTGACGTATGCCCAGCACGTCGCGCCAGCCGTCGTTCGCGATCAAGTGCGCGTCCTTGAGCCCATCGAGGACGAGCTTCTGCGCGCCGCCGGCGAAGTTGTCGGGGTCGCGGCGCTGGTCGCGCTCGTAGTGCACGAACGTGAAGTGCGCCGGCGGGATGGTGCCCGGGCGTAGCCGCGCAGCGAGCGCCGCGCCCTGCACCACCGGCGCCCATCGCTTCTTGAGCGCGCCGTAGCCGTCGACGCGCTTACTCGTGCCGGCGATGCGCCGCGCGCCCGCGACCCGCTCCTCGAGGATCTCATTCATGCCGGGCATCGGCCCCGGCACGAACAGCGCACCGTGGATCGGGCCGCCGGTCATGGGTCAAAGCGACTGAAGACGCCGAGCAGCGCGAGCAGCAGCAAGAGCCAGCAGACCGCCTTGGCGGCGCGCACGAAGCGCGCGTCGAGCCCGAACGCGCCGCTGAGGTCCGCCGTCAGGTAGAAAAAGATCGCATACAGCGCCACGGGTGCCCCCTTACGCCAGCTCCTCGAGCAAGCGTGCGCGCTCTCGTAGCTCTTTCACAAGCGTGCGCGCGGGCAAAACGTGCCCCCCAAGCGACTGCGCCGACTCGAGCGCGGCGGCGGCTTCCTCGAGCAGAAAGGGGGTCGTGTACGAGCCGCCCTCGTCGGCGAGCTCGCCCCGGTACTGGCGGACCAGGCTCACGGCGACCCGCAGCGCCGCGAGCTCGCTCGCCTCGAAGGTGGCCGAGCCGCTCACCATGCCCTGCCGCTCGCGGCGCTCGTCGAGCCGCCCCTCGAGGTGCGCGATCCGCCGCTCAAGCGTCTTGAGGTGCTTCTTCTCGGGGACGAGGACCTCGCTCACGTGCCCCTCGTGTCGGCGCGGATGTCGTTGGCGATGGGTGCAGTAAGTAGTCGCTCGAACAGCGAGCGCAATTGCGGCTCGGTGTGCCGCGCCTCGAGCAGCTCGAGCCCCAGCGCCATGAGCGCGATCCCCGTGTCGTCGTCCTCGACGCTGAGCCCCACGCGATCGAGCGCCTCGCGCAGGATCGCCGCGCGCGCGAGCAGCATGCGCCGCACCTGCCGCCGAAGCGGCCGCTGCTTGGCTGCCGCCGGCCGCGCAGTCGTGCGGTGTGCGGACATCACTTGGGCCTCCGCTCGCGCTGCTCGCGATCGTCCTCGAGCAGCTCGCGCAGCGCGAAGTCGACCGCCTGGTCGACCAGCGCGTGGTCGAGCCCCTCGGCGCGATGCAGGCCCCGGTGCACCATGCGCACCCCGCGGCGGTAGCCCTCGAGGATCAGCGTCCAGTGGGCCTCGACCGCGATCCGCAGCTGAAGCGGGTCGAGCTCGCCACCGCCGGCGCGCTCGAGCGTCTTGCGCGTGATGCGCTCGAGCGTCGCGCGCACCGGCGCGAGCGTGCGCAGGGCCTCGCGCTCTTCTGGGCTCGCTGAGAAGTCGGGCTCGGGGTACGGGGCGGTCATATCAGGCAAATCGTACGCAGACGCGATAGCCCTGTCCTCTGGTGCGAATCGCGCGGCGCACGCGCCACCAGGCCAGCACGTGCAGCAGCCCGAGCGCGAACCAGGCCCGCGGCCTGAGCCCGATCAGCACCACCACCACGGGCTTATCCACGGGCGCACACATCGCCGCGACCGTGGCACTGGCCCACGCGATCAGGGGGGCGCGCGTCTCGGCGGCCGCAACGCTCAGGTAGGCCTCGAAGGCGCGCACGTTGTGCACCTTGAGCAGCCGCTCGGCATGCTGATCGACCACGGGGCACCCCTGGCTCGGTTATGCCAGGCGGCAGCCGCTCGCGTCAGCTTACGACGTAGGCCTCGAGCAGGCGGTTGTCGGGCGTGTACAGCTCGATCCGGGTACCGGGCTTCTCATCGGTCGCGAGCGAGCGCTTGAGGAACTCGCGATCGTACTTGTCGGCGAGATAGCCCCGCAGGTCGTCGCCGGTCAGCGTGTAGGTCCTAGTTTCCACGGTCTTGCCTCAATCCTCACTGCCGCTCGAGCGGCCTAAGAACAGAATACCACCTATCCCAGCCAGGGAGCAAGGTGGGCTGCTTTACAGTTGCCGCCAGCTGAGCGGCAGGAGGTCGGGGCGGCGGGCGTGCTGGGCCGCCCACTCGCGCAGGTTCTCGCCCACGGCGGGGGGCTCGAGCCGCCAGACGGTGCGCAGGTGCCGCTCGAGCTGCGTGCGGTGCTGCTGAGCCTCGGGCCAGTCGATCGAGGGCGGCCGCTTGGCGGTCTGCGCGAGCGCGTTGGCCAGGGTGGAAAGGTGCTTGTCGTTACGCACCTCGAGCCGGATCACGTCGTGCCGCCACTGGCCAAAGGCGGCCAGGATGAGCTTCTGCTCATCGGTCGGGGTCTCGGCGCGCGAGGCCGCGAGCACCGCCTCGACGCTCACGCCGTCGAGGCACGCGGGGAACTCGAGCTGCCCGGGCCGGTAGAGCCCGAGGTACTGCACGACGTCGGTCACATACACGCGGTATCGGGCGGCGGTATCCCCCGACATGATCGCGCCGAGGCTCGCCCAGTCGAGCGCGCGCGTCGCGGGGCTAGATGGCGGGCTTGGCACTGCGTCCCCCGAGGATCGCCGTTTGGTACTCGGCGTTGAGTCTGTCGTACGCCTGCCGATCGCCCTTGGCCAGTGCCTCGCTGAGCTGGCGCTTGAGCCGCTCGGCGGGGCTCTGCGCGCTGCCTGTGCGACCCACCAGCGAGCCGAAGCGGGCCGCGAACGCCGCGTACGGGGCATCGAGGGCGCGGTCGTCGAGCGGGGCCTGCGCCCAGGCGGCGAAGACCTGCTCGAGCAGCTGGAGCGGGTCGACGTGGCGTAGGCGCGCGGTGCCGCGTAGGCGCTCGGGGAAGTCGTGCGTGTTCTTGCCGCCGAGATAGGGCAGCTGCCCGAACTTGGCGAGGTAGCAGCGCTGAAAGCACCGGATCACCTCCTCGGGCCGGGCCGCATCGGCGCCCTCGTACTGGCGCAGCATGTCGCCTCGGCCGGCGAGCTCGGCCGGGACGTTGTCGTTGTCGGGGCCGGGCCGGAACACGCCCTCGAGCCCCCCGGGCAGGTTCTGCGCCCAGGCGGCGGCGGCCGCGGGGCTTGGGCGTTGACCGACCGAGGCCTCGAGCTCGGCGTCGGCGCTCCGACCAGGGCCCGGGTCGATCTGCGGCGGATCGGGCCAGTCGACGATGCGAAAACCCCCCGGCACCTCCGCGAACAGGCCCGCGCTCACCAGCCGGCGCGCGGCCACGTGCTCGACCGCCGAGCCGAGATCCTCGGCGAGCACGATCCCGTCGAGGTCAGGGTCGGCCAGGGCCTGGCTGTACAGCAGCGCGTAGGCGCCGAGGGCGCCGAGCTGGCCCTCGCGGCGCAGGTCGCGGATCACGTCGAGCTGGTGCCACTTGCCGTCCATGGTGGGTCCTTTCGGCACTTTCTATTGAGTAGAAAGCACCTCGCGCGGCCGCAAGAATGCGGCGAGCGTGGGCTCGTTCTCGATGTAGGCGACCAGCGCCGAGATCATCACCTCGGCCGTGCTGGTCCCCCGGTACGCGGCCACCTGCTGGAGCGCCTCCTTGAGGCTCGGCGGCAGGCGCAGACACGCCGTCTCGGTCGCCGCCTCGCGGTAGCGGCGCGGCGCGCCCCCGCGGGGCTGCCCCCGGCGCTTCCAGGGGGTGCGCAGCAGCTGCCGCGTCTCGGCGTCGTAGGGCTCGACCGGCTCGTTGAGCTGGCGCTCGAGCGCCTCGAGCGCCAGGCGCGGCGTCTCGGCCTCCTGGCGGGTCGCGGCATGGCCAGGGCCCCCCACCGTGCGGGCCATGAACGCGCGCGGCACCTCGTGCACTAACTCGGGCTCAGGCCCGGGGATCTCACGCACCAGCGCAAACAGCTTGCCGTCCTTCGACCTTTTCGCAGGTCGACCGGGCGGCGGCGCGGGCTTCTTCTTCGGCATCCTCGAATCCTGGCATGGGTGGGCCTGGTAACGCAATGCGTAACCATCTCATGGTTTGGCATTGCATAACCATCGGAACGGATGCCATCCTTGGTTTATGACCACCTCGATCAAGCGCATCGTCGAAGTCGCCACGACTGACCTCGGCAACGTCTGCCCGCAGATTCGCCTCGTAGGCCCGCACCACCGCCAAGTGCTCGACGTTCCGCACGCTCAGAGGGCCTCGCACTACCGCCAGGTGCGCGCGACCCTGCACCAGCTCGCCGCGACGCTCGAGCTGGCGACGCCGGCGGCGATGACCTGGATCGTGCAGATCGGCGAGAACCGCGTGTACCTCGAGCTCGGCCACGGCAGCGAACGCGACGCCGCGCTGAGGCTGCTTACGGCGGTCGCCAACGGCGCCTCCATGGTCACGCGCGGCGATGGCCGCCAGGTGCTGGTCACGGTGCCCAGCCGCGATTGACGCCCCACCGCCCCCCAACCTTGAAAGGCCCCCAATGTCCACGACCACGACCTCCGTCCTTCGCATCGCCGCGCTCCACGCCGCCTGTACCGCCCTCGACCTCGAGGCCGCGATCTCCATCGACGACGACGAGCCCGAGCTGCACGTGCACCGCTTCGCGGTGCGCTTCGCCGAAAACGCCTACCTCCTCCAGGATGGCGCCTGGTTTTTCAGCGCAGTCGAGTGTGCCGAGTACATGAAGGCCGAGCTGGAAGCGCCCACTCGGCCCCCCACCGCCCGCGACCTACGCGCTGCCCTCTTCGCGGTCGGCAACCAGGACGCCCCCCTCGACGACGCGGTGCTGCTCGGCCTCGGCCTCGAGGTTTCGCTCTACCGCAATCCGACCGCGCGCGAGCTGCGCAACACGCTCTTCATGGTGCGCGAGCAGGATGCCCCGCTGGCGAGCTGGTACCTGGCCAGCCTCACGCGCTGATCTCACCTCGCCCGCCTTGAGGCCAACCTCGGCGATCGACGCGAGCTCAGCTCGAGAAAGCAGTACCCCCTCAGATGAATCTCCCCACCCAACGCCGCGTAGGCCTTGCCCTCGCGCTGGTGCTCAGCGGCTACATCGCTGGCACCATGCAGCCCCACGCCGCCGCGTCGGACCCCTTCTCGGGCGTCGAGCGCGAGCTACGCGAGATCCGCCAGGAGCTCACGCGCATCCGCCAAACCCTCACCAGCTCGAGCCGCAAGGAGTGCCGATGACGACCACATTTCGCTGCACCACCGCCGCCGACCTCGACGAGATGTGCGCCGAGCTCGACGACGTTCGCGCCCCGGCGCCCTGGGCGCTCGCCTTGCTCGAGCGCAACCCGAGCTACACCTCATGGGGCCCCGGCGAGGACTACATGAGCGTGGGCGACCCCGAGGACTGGAGCTCCTCGATGTCGTTCGATACGTGGCCCGAGCTCGAGGCTACGATCGCGCTCGACGACCTGAACGAGGTCGTGAACTTCTACTTCTCGATCGCGCTCGACCACGACCTGCGCGCGCACGTCGAGCTCACGCTCTGGCTGCTGCACCCGCGTAAGGGCGCCTCGCGCGGCGTGCGGGTCGCCGACCTGACTGAGGGCGACCTGCCGAGCGTGCTCGCCTTCCTGACGCTGGCCGCTGAGCGCAACGCGACCCGCTTCGCGCGCGTGTTCCGCCTGGCCCCGCTCGCGCCTCAGCGCTGAAGCTCGCGGCTCGGGCGGCCGCGGAACACCGGCAGCGCGGTCGCCTCGCGCAGCTGCTTGGCGGCGCCCTCGAGCGCATCGTCGAAGACCTGGTCGATCAAGTGCGGCGCGAGCTGCCACTTGAGATGACGCTCCTCGATGCGGTAGCGCAGCATCACGATCATCCGGTAGGCCGCGCCCCCGCGGAACACCGGCACCGCGACCGCGAAGGCGCCCGGCACCCGCAGCGTCTCGCCGCCGGCGCCGGTGTGCTTCTCCTCGAAGATCACCTGCCCCTCGCCCGTCGCCAGGTTGACCGCGTTGGCGACGCCCTGGTTGACGTTGACCTTCAGCCCGCGGCTCAGCTCGAAGAGCTTGGCCTTGCCCGCGAGCGAGAGCCCCAGCTCCTGCGCCAGCGCTCGCGCGCGCTCGCCCGGGTCGGTCGGGTCGATCACCTCGAGCACGTGCTGCTCGATGAACCCGGCGAACTCGCCCTGGTTGAGCCACTTGCCCGCGACGTCGCGCCACGCCTTCCACTCGGGCGTAAGCGGGAAGTTGTAGCGCGCGCCGAACTCGCCCCAGCCCGGCAGCGCCCCCGCGTTCGGGTCGACCGAGGTCGGCTCGTGCGCGTCGAAGACCACATGCACCGCCGGCTCCTTGGGGTCGACGTCGTCGAGGAACAGGATCGACTCGGGCCGCTTGTGGCGATTGACGTAGGCCGCGAGCGAGTCGAGGTCGGTCAGCTGGGCGAAGCCCCGCATGCGCTCGGGGTAGCGGTTGAACTCGTCGAGCAGCGGCTTGAGCGACTTAAGCGACATGCCGCTGCCGAGGGCGACGATGGGCATCTCCTTTCCATCGTCGAACTGAAGCGGCCGCACGTAGCTATCGCGCAGCTGCTCGAGCGCCGCCTGCACGTTGCCCAAGGTGATCGGCTCGAGATCGTCGTCCTCCACCGTCAGACCTCCTTCATCGGCTTGGCGACATCGTTCTCGACGTCGGCGTAGTGCCGCGTCTGCACCTCGCGCAGCGGGAGCTTCTGCTGGCGGGGGTTTTCGGCGACCAGGTTGCCGCCGTTGGTCACCCACACGGTAGTCTTGCCGGTCTTGCGCTTGGGCGTCTTGACGCCGACCTCGTAGCCGACGTTGACGATCGAGTTAGGCTCGACGTTGAACTGGAGCTTGAGCGTGTACGAGCCCTTCGCGTCTTGGTTGGTGTTGCGCGCGTGCTTGAGCAGGTTGGTGAGCAGCACCTGGAGCTCGACACTCATGTCGATCACGCCCTGCCCGTCGTCGATCTGCTCGAGCGTGCGGCAGAAGCTGCGCGCGCCCTCCTCCTCAGACTGCTTGCTTGTCCCCATCGTCGTCCCCCTCCCCTATCGCCATGCTCAGCTGCTCGTGCTCGAGCGCGCCGAGCTCGTTGCCCCACTGCGCCCAGCCTACCCGCGGCCGTCGGGCGAAGATCTCATATCGGTGCGCGTCGGGGTACAGGCGCTCGATCACCCGGTAAAAGGCCGCCGGCTTCTCGCTGTGTAGGCCCACCGGCGCGCGGAAGGTCGACCGCACGTCATGCACCGCGGGGATCACCCTGCCCCGCACCGCGACCAGGCACGTCTCGTGCGCCGCGCGGAAGATCCGCCCCATGCCGAAGTGCTCCTTGCCGTGCTTGGTCATCTTCTGCCAGATCAGCTCGCCGTACGGGGAAAAGCCCCAGGCGCGCGCGACGTCGAGCGCCTCCTGCTCCATCGCCGACACACGCCACAGAAACAGCACCGCGTCCGGCGCGCTCACGACCTGGCGCGGCAACCGAAAGGCCTTGATCTCCTCAAGCGTGATGCAGCGGTAGTTCGCGCTCGCCCCGCGGCGCTTGCCGGGCAGCTTGTCGCGAAAGAGCCACGGCGGATCGGCCGCGAGCACCACCGGCGCCGCGAAGCGCTTAGGCGGCGCCCTCATGGCGCGGGGTCCTCGAGCACGAGGTACACCGCGGCGGACGGGAGCCCCGCCTCGATCAGCACGCGCTGCACGTAGCGCTCGATCGGCGCGAAGGCCTTCTCGCCGTACCACCAAAAGCGCAGCCGCTTGAACGACCACGGCTCGAGCACGAGGCCGATCGAGATCATCTCGAGCTGGCCGCCCTCGCCCCACACGAGCCGGATCCGTGAGTCGTAGCCTTGAGTGCGCAGCGAGCAGACGATCAGCGCGCGCACTTGTGCACGCTCAAGCCCATCGAGCAGTCTCACGCGCGGGCCTTTCTCGCGAGCTTGCGCCGCGGCTTGGGGTTACTGAGGAGGCGATAGTCGCAGCCGATAAACTCGGCCACCTTGAGCGCTGCGTCGGCGCGCACGGCCTCGCGCCTGAGCATCTTTCTGATCGTGGGTCGTGACACCTGGGTCTCTCGCGCAAGCTCAGACAGCGCGCCCCAGCCCCGGCGACGCACCCACTCGTCGAGCGTCATGCGCCGCACCTGATCACGCAGGCGTGAACTTGGCAACCATTTTTCCAAAACGAATGGTAAGATCCGGCGCATGACGTACCCCGACCCGCCCGCCTCGACGACGCACTTCGCCACGCCCACCCAGCCGCCCGCGCACACGCCGGTCCAGCACACGGAGCCACTGCCCGACTGGCTGCGCGACGAGCTCGCCGCGGGGCGCGACAAGCTGCCCGAGCTGCGCGAGGCGATTTGCCGCGCGATCCTCAAGAGCAAAGGGGTCCTGGCCAAGTCCGAGCGCAACCAGGAGCAGGGATATTCCTATACGGGGATGGCCTCGATCCTCGAGTCGGTGCGCGAGGCGATGGCGAGCGAGGGCCTGAGTGTCGAGCAGGTGTCCGCCGACCTCGAGGAGGAGATCCACTACTCGAGTGGCCGCGGCGCCCAAACGATCTGGAAGTGGCGGGTCGTGTGCCTCGTGACGCACACGAGCGGCGCGGCGGTCGTGCGCGTGATCCGCCCGATCACCATGCCGGGAAACAAGGCCTCGGGCATCGCGCGCACGTCGGCCGATCGGCTGCTGCTGACGTCGCTCATGCGCATCGCCGGCGGCGGCCGCGATGAAGACATGCAGGGCGAGCAGCACAACGATCCTGACGCGCGCAGCTGGCGCGGCGGCGGCCGCGATGCAGCGCCGCGCAACGCGCAGCGCCCGAGCCAGGGCCCGGCGCAGGTGAGCCCGCCGGCGCAGCAGCCACAGCAGCAGCAGCCCAAGCACCGCGACTTCACGGAGGCTGAGCTCGCCGAGGCGCACGCGCGGGCCGAGCAGCTGGTCAGCGATATCAAGACCACGACCACGTCGGCGCGGCTCGTGACCTGGTCGCGCATCGCGAGCGCGCACAAGCTACCCGAGCCCGAGCGCAAGCTGGTCGGGGCCGCGTGGATCACGCGCTGCGAGGAGCTCGGGCTCAAGCCCGATGACCTGCGCCGCGACGTCAAGGAGCTTGGCCCCCTGCCCTTTGGCGAGGTGATCGTCGACGCCGCGACCGGCGACATGCACGACCGGCGGGATGGCACGCTGCTGTGATGCCCAAGGACGACCGCCACCCCGACGTGATGCAGCGGCTGCCCCCGGCGGCCTCGACGCTCAATCAAGCCGAGTGGAACGCGCTCGAGATGCTGCTCGGCCACAAGCTGGCGCTCTTGGCGCTCAGGGGCGTCAAGGCGCCCGACTTCGCCCAGGCCTTCTACGCCTACCGCGAGCAGATCCTCGGGCGGCTTGCGCAGGCGCAGCTCACGGGCACGCCGGCGGCGCTGGTGAGCGCGATCAACGACATCCGGGCCGGGCGGCTGCGCTAGACCTCGCGCGGCAGGACCTCGTGTGGCGTGAGGGGCACCATGCTCGGCGCGCGCGGCGGGCTCAGCGAGTACGACGGCGGCGGGGGGCTGCTCAGCAGCGGCCGAAAGCGCACGAGCTCGGCCTCGATCAGCTTCTCGACGGGCGGGTCGGTGGGGAACTGGCTCAGCCCGGTCTTACTGGCCTCCCGTGCCTCCTGGACCGCGATCGCCAGCTTTTCGTGCCCCGGGATCTTTTGACCATGGTCTTTCAGCCACTTGGTCCCCTGCTCCTCGGCCAGGAGCAGGCCGCGCTCGAGCGAGCGCTGGAGGTCGATCTCCTGCTGGGCGCTCAGCTTGATCCCGAGGTGCTTGGCCGCGAGTACCAGTGCCGCGGCCAGGATAGGGATCAACGCCAGCTTCGCGATCACGTCGAGCATCCCGATCCAGTCGATGGCTGTCTGTGCTGTCTGCATGACTCATCCCCTCCCTGAGCTTGAGCTCGTACTCGTCGCGCAGCTGGCGCGCGTGGCGCTCGAGCTCGCGAAATCGCTTCTCGTGCTCGAGCAGCTCGCGCTTGGCCTCGAGCGCTACCGTGCGCCATTCCTCGGCCGCCTTGCGGTCTTTCTCGCGCAGCGTCTCGAGCATGTCGAGGCGCGTGTTGGTCGCGCGCAGCGCCTCTTGCACCGCCAGCGCCTGCGTCGCATCGGCCTCGGCCTGCTTGAGCGCGGCGTTCGCCTTGACCTTGATCACAGCGATGTAGGCGCCGACCGACGCCGCGATCGTTCCGAAGAAGCCCAGCATCGTGTTGACCATGCCGGGGTCCTGCATCGGCGATCACGCTACGCGCGGCGTGAGCTCGTCGCGGATCGCCTCCGAGGTCATGAACGGGAACCGAAAGCGCAAGGTCGAGATCGAGTGCAGCGCCTTGCGCCAGCGCAGAAAGAGCGCCGCGTCTCCCGGGTCGACGTACCACTCGCCGCCGTACCCGCCGGGCCGGAAGATCCGCACGTGAGGATTCATAGTGCAGTGGCCCCGCGTGGCGTGAGCTACGACGGAGGTCTGACAGTTGAGCGCGTCGCAAGCGTCGCGCAGCGCGTCGGCGAAGCCGCCCTCGCCGCCTGGGCCGGGCATGCGATCGTCCTCGGTGTCCATGTCGCTATCGCGCCCCGTGTCGCAGGCATAGAGCACCACGTAGCCGCCGGGCTTGCAGTACAGCTTCACGAGCTGCGCGAGCTTGAGCGCGTTCGAGCTCAGATAGCCGCACTGGAGCCCCGTGCGAAAGCCGTGGCTGAAGAACGCCAGCGTCTTGAGCAGGGGCGCCCCTTGCTCGGCGCGCTCGCGTAGCGCGTGCTTGACGGCGACGCGGCGCTCGTCGAGTGGCCCCGCCGCGGGGAAGCGGCGCACGGGCAGCGAGCTCGGGTCATGCAGGCGCAGGAACTGGAGCGCCTCGGGCAGAAAGGCGCCGCTGACGTCGTGCCTGCCCGGCGTGTCTGCATCGGGTGCGAACGCGAGAATGGGCCCCATGGGGCCCGATTCTACGCTTGATCGCCCGATCTAGAGGCGATAGCTGCGCAGCGTGACGGTCCAGTTGGCCGAGCCCGCGGAGGCCAACCTCAGCGTGGTCTCGCTTGGATCGATGGGGAACTCGCCCGTGTCGACGGTCGAGTGCTCGGCCTGCTCGTCGGATTGATAGAAGAGCCGGCCGCTCGGGCTTTGGATCGTGACCCCGCCGTAGGGGTCGTCTCGCGTGATGTAGAAATGCACGCTGCGCGCGCCCCGCGGGTGCCGCGCAAAGGTGAAGTCGCCCGTGGCGGTGAAATCGGGGATGCCGCCCCCGTAGACCGGGACGTAGACCCGGTCCTGCACGCAGTTGGCGGGCTGCCAGGTCGAGGCCGTCTTCAAGAGCGCGCCGAGCGCGAGCGCGTCGCCCTCGGGCACGATGCCCGCCGAATATGGGGCCGGGGGCCGTAGCGCGGCGCTGTTGCGCCGGCCGTGCGGGCCTGACGGGGTCGGGGGCACGGTGCTCAGAATGAGCAGCCCCTGCTGACTGAGCCCCGCGATCTTGGCCTGAGCATGCCGCGGCGCGCAGAGCGTCGAGAGGCCCCGCCAGCGCGCGAGGTACAGGTACGCCCACTGATTGGTTGCAGGCGCGGCGGCCGCCGTGTCGAGCAGCAGCAGCGGGTCGAAGGGGGTGTCCGTGCAGGCATGCAGGTCGAGCTCGTCGAGCTGCACGCGGGCATTGAGGGTCAGCCCGGTCCGCATGCTGAACTCGTTCTGCAAGATCACGGCGCCGTTGTTGCTCGGCCGCCGCGGGCCGGCGAAGGGCCGCACGTCGACCACCTGGGTCGCGGACACGATGGCGCCCCCGCCGCCGGGCCGGAACACGCCCCAGAGCGGCGTATAGGTCGCCGGTGAGGTCGCAGGTAGGTCGGTCGCCGTGCCGGCCGTGACGATGAGCTCTAGCGACGCCTGGCGTAGCTTGACCAGCGGGGTCGGCACCCAGGCCTCGCCGTTGCGCACGTTGCGCGAGACGGCGGCCTGGTCGATCAGCGCGGGCCGCCCGCTCACGAGGTACCAGGTGTCCGAGACGGGCGCGGGGACAAGGATGCTGGCGCCGCCCACCGCGGCCGCGCAGACGCCGCCGTGGTTCGGGGGGCTACCTGGGCTCGCGACGCCCGTGCTCAGCAGCGCGCCCGGGCCCACCGTGAGGGTGCCGCCTGACGTGGTCGCACGTAGGCCCCCGATCACGGCCCCCTGCGCCGGCGCCTCGCCGCTGGCCGGCGGCTCGCCGATCGGCTGAAGGCGCGGCGCCCACAGCGAGAAGCCGAGCAGGTCCTCGACCGTGCGCTCGAGCGCGAGCTGCTGCGCGTTGAGGTCCGCGCTCGAAAACTGCTCGTTGAGGTAGTACGGGACACGGTCGCTCGGCATGCCGCCGAGGGTACCGCATGGTCCCACACCGAAACCTGCGTTTCGCGCTCAACCTCGCGCCCAGACCGCCCGAAGATCAGCCCGGTATCGCCGCGTCGCGGCAGAGGAGATTCGGGTCATGCGTAAGGTGTTCGCGCTGCTGGCGGTCGTTCTGGTTGTGGGCTGCGCCGATGTGGGCGCCGAGGGCGCCGAGCTCGACGGCGCCGAGGACCTGGCCAAGCGGGCACGCGAAAAGGACGCCGCGGCGCCGCTCGAGCCCGCGCCCGTCACCCCCGAGGCAGACGCCGCCGCGATCGCCCCCGAGGTCGACGCCGGCGCGATCGCCGTGGTCGACGCGGCCCTGCCCCCCGTCGTTGCCGATGCAGGCGCCCCCGTGGTCGACTCAGGCATGACCGATCCTGAGCCTCTGCCCGCGCCCTTGTCGTTCTTCGATGGTCGCCCGATCTCGGTGCGCGGCGAGGCGCCCGGCCTTGGCGATGTCTGGCATGTGCTGACGCTGCACGTGCTCCCCGAAAACCCCGCAAACGCCACGGTCGAGCGCTACGACAACAAGGCCAAGACGCAGCTTCTCGGCGCGTGGGCCACTCAGACAACCGTCAACCAGTGGACGATCGCCGGGGCGGGTGACGGCTACAGCTACGCGATCATCTTCGACTACACGCGCCAGCGCGTCGCAGGTGGATTCGCCGAGTACAAGGGCACGGACCTCGATCCCTACATCTACTTCGCGACTGCGCCGGCAGGGCAGTGATCAGAACTCGCTGCGAATCAATGCCACGTACTCCTTCGGCAGTGTCATCGGTCGCACCTCAGTGAGGTCGAGCTTCGTGTCGGCGACGTTGATGCCCTGCACGAACATGTCGAACTCCAAGACGTTGGTCTGACCGTTGAGCGCGGCGGCGCCATAGAAGTTGACCTGCGCGGAGTCGAACGTTGCCAGCGCCGGCGAGTAGATCCGCACCGCCTTATCGTCGCCGTCGGCTGCGTTGTAGCGCGCACGAAAGGTCACGCGCCGAGCGTTGCCCGGGAACATCTCAGCCGGGATCGGCCCGGTCTGACTTGCGACTGCGCCGCCCGCGAAATGACGCCCGCGCACGCAGCTCTGCGCCATCGGGTCGAGGAGCGCGCTGTAGATCGCCCCGACGCACGTCGCGCGCAGCGTCGGCGACCACGGCGCCGGCAGCGCGATCGCCGCGCTCGGGATGCGGCTGCCCTGCGCGATCGGCTTGGTGCCGCTCACGACCAGCACGCCCTTGCCCGTCGCAGTCGCCGGCGCCTCGCCCTCGCCCGGGTTGCAGAGGTAGAGATACCGCCAGGCGTTGGCGACCGGCGTGTAGCCGGGCTCGTGCAGCGTGGGGACGTCGACCTTGTCGGCCTTGGCGCTCAGGCGCTGCCCGAAGCGATCGACGAGCTCGACGTCGATCGAGAACTTGAGCGTGCGCCAGTGGACGACGTAGTCCTGCCGCACGAAGGCCTCGCTGAGCTCGCCCCCCGCCGCCGGCGGCCGATTGAGCAGGGGTCGCAGGTCGTAGACGTCGCCTGCCAGCACGGCGCCCGACGTGCGGCGCAGGACCGCCGCGATCGGCAGCCAGCCGCCGACCTGCGCGGGCATCGCGCTCGCCGTGCCCGCGCGCGCCCGCAGCACCATCGAGGCCTCGCGGCGCGTGAGGACCTGCTTGGGCGTCTCCGTGTCGAGCGTCTGGTTGTGGACCAGGCGCTCGCCGAATGAGTCGAGCTCGCCCGCGCGCGCCTCGATCAGGTACCAGGTGTTCACCCCTAGCGCGGGGATCGCCACGGCGGCGGGATCGCCGAGCCGCCCCAGCACGAAGCTCGAGTCATCGGGGCGCGGCGCCGAGATGACGCCGGCGTAGGGCTGGAGCAGGACGCCGGGCTGCACCTCGACGCCGGTCGAGAGCGGGCGCGCCTCGAGGCCGCCCACCACGACCGGGCGATCGCCGACCAGGTAGCGCGCGAGCTCGAGCACGTCGCGCCCCATGAGGCGCAAGGCGGCCTGGAGATCGTCGCTGGTGAGCAGCTGAAGTAGGGCAAACGTCGCGCGCGATAGTCCGGCCACCTTGGATCTCCCTTGCGTGTGAGAGCGCCCTGTCCCTTGCCGAGATTCTCAGGGCGCGACCGGGGGAGGCCCCTCGATCGCGCCGCAACGTTTTGGGGACGTGAGGATCTCGCCCCGGCAGCGAGGGCGCTCTCGGGGCCGATGCTCTCACGAGGCCGCCGTCCGCCCAAGGTCGCGGGCTGCCACCTGGTCGAGCAGCTCCTTGAGCCGCTGCTCGTGCTGGGGCCGTCGGGGATCGTGCCTGGGCAGCGCCTCGAGGCGCTCACGGGCGGTCTGGACCTGCATGAGCAAGGGGTCAGGCGGCTTCGGTGCCGCGCGCGCCCTGGGCGGCGCCTGGCCGCTCGTAGGGGCATTCGCTGGCGGCGGCTCGTGCAGCGCCCGCTCGAGCTGCTCGGCCGCGTCGTCGAACAAGCTGTGCACGTAGCTCGCGGGGGTGAGCGCGTTGCGCTCGAGCAGCATGTGCGCGGCGGCGATCATCACCTCGGGCGATCGCTTGGCCTGCCCGAGCGCCCGCTCGAGAGCCCGCACCCGGGTCTCGTCAAAGCGCCCCACCAGCCTAGCGCGCAGCTCGAGCGGCAGCGCGAAGACCTTGCTCGGGCCCGGGCCCCGAGAAGCCCCCCTCGGCGCAGGAGCTGCGCGAGACCCGAACCTCGCGTCGCCCGCAGCGGGTGACGATGCCCGCGCGCCGAAGGGTGCGGCCGCAGTGTCGGGCGTGAGGTCGGGCTGCGCAACCTCGGCGTCCTCGAGCTCGAGCTGGGCCGCCAGTCGGTCGAGCTGCTCCTGGAGCTGCGCCTCGTCGAGCTCCATCTCGGGGTTGTCGGGCTTGAGGTCGCGGTCGTCGGCGTCGAGGTCCGGCTCGTCGCTCTCGTCACTCGGTGGGTTATCCACAGGCGGCGGCTCTGCTTGCTGCTGCTGATCTGCCTCCCCGTCCGCAGACTCAGCGTTAAGACTATGGGTGGCATCCATGCAAGGGGGGGGGGTCATATCTGCAAGGGGGGGCTTGCACTTACGAGCCGCGAGTCCCCAGGCGCCAGTCGCGCGCAGCAGCGCCTCGAGCACGGCGGGCGACGTGGCCAGATCCTCATCGCGCCAGCGCCAGGTCGCGCTCAGCAGCGAGCTCACGAGCAGGCGGCCCTCGGCGCGCCCGAGCTCGTCGCCGCCGAGCAGCCGCCAGCACCAGCGCTCGCCGTCGCACGCTAGGTAGTCGTTGGCCCGCTGCTCGCCGATCGAGCCGTAGTACGGGGCATGCGCCAGAAGGCCCGCACGCTCGACCTCGCGCACCGTGCGCCTCGCCTGCGCCGACGAGCAGCAGAGCTCCTCAGCCAGCTTGCTCACGCGAAAGAATGCGTGGGGGAAGCTCTTCAGCGTCGCGAGGTAGTCGACGAGCAGCCTCGCCCTCGGTGACAGGCGCCGCTGGCGAGCCTTCAGGCGCCAGGCGGCGCGGGCCGCGCGCAGCTCTTTCGCGTCGAACGCCGGCGGCGGGGCGGCGTTGTCGTTGTCCGACCGTGGACAGCTGGATCTCAACAAGGCACACCGCCTTGCCGTTTCGCCGTATACCTAAATGAGATCCGTACGTTACCGCTTTCTGCGCCGCATGCTTGCTTGCGGCGCAGAAACGCGTTAGATTCCTCGAACATTGGTGCTCGATCCGAAGCCCTTGTGTCGCGTAGGTCTTGCAGGACCTTTGACCGCGATGCTGGGGCTTCGTGCTATTTGTTGCTTGTCTGCTGCTTGATGTGATCCGTCTGTAAGACAGACAGCACTATCTGCGCAAGTCCTTGCGCCCTGACGGGAGTCGTACCTACCCCGTCGCACACGGAGTCACAGGCGAATCCGGCGACGGACACCTGCTGACATGCCCCGGGGGCGCGATCTACCAGGTGGGGATCCCCCTAAGAGCCCGTGTTCTCAGGGAAGGCCCCCCCTGCCCTTAGCTGCCACCGCCGCCGCCCAGGGGCGCGATGTTGAGCACCTCGAGCGGGCCGGGCACCAGGTCGCCCCCGGTGACGAGCACGGTTACGCCGGTCGCGTCGAGGCCCCGCATGAGCAGCTGGCCGGCGATCGCCTCGGCGAGCTCGACCTCGCTGGTGCGCTCGCCAGGCCTGAGCTGCTGCACCAGCGCCGCCAGCGCCTCGTCCCGGGCCGCCAGGTACTCGGGCGTACCGGCAGCTATCCCCACCTCGAGCGTGACCGCGTGCAGCCCGTAGGGCTCGACGGCGGTGCGCTCGACCACCCGGAACGCGGTGCCACCGCCCCGCGCCGCGTTGAGGTCGACCAGCAGCGCGCGCAGCGCGTTGAGGTAGCCCGTCGGCCGCCCGTCGCCCGAGCTCGAGCCGACGTCGTAGGCGTTGACCCCTGAGCTCATCGAGTCGAACGCGAGGCCGCCCTCGTAGCCGACGTTGATCGCGCGCTCGATGCAGACCACGAACAGGCGCTTGCTCGCGCTATCGCTGAGCAGCACCCCACCCGCCCAGGAGCTGTCTGAGCACATGCCGCCGGCGTCGAGCGGGGTCAGGTCGAGCACGAAGCCCCGCAGCTCCGGGTCGCGCACCTCGTGCAGCGCGTACGAGATCCCGAGCGGGCTCAGGATGCGCGCGCAGATCCGCTCGAGCGCCGCCGGCGTGATCACGTCGGGCAGGCTCGAGATCCGATACGCGAAGTCCTCGTCGCCCTCGCCCGGGCCCCGCGGCATGTCGCGCTCGAGCCCGATCTGGTCGAGCATCGCGTGCCGGCCGCCGCTGAAGGCCTCGAGCTGCTCGAGCTCGACGCCGAGCTCGCTCCACTCGAGCAGCACCGCCGGCCCCGTGCCGGTGATCGAGTCGCCCTCGAGCTCGACCTGGCCCCGCCCGAGCGCGTCCTGCGAGTAGGCCTTCACCCGCCGCGGCGCCTCGCCCTGAAGGCGCAGGTAGCGTCCCACATCCGCCGCCGTGAAGACGTCGGGGTTACCCGTGTCGGTCAGCGAGACGCCGCCGTACGCGCTGAGCGCGACCGTGCGCACGCCCTCGGCCACCAGCGCAGCGCGATCGGCGATCGGCAGGTTGGCTTGATCGCCGGGCCGCACCGCACGCACGCGCACCGCCACAGGGCCCACCTCGCCGGCCGCGAAGACGACGTCTTCGGCCAGCTCGTAGGCCTCGAGCCGCGCGGGCTGCCCGCGTGAGTCGCGCAGGAAGTACTCGACCCGCTTCCCCGCGGGGACAAAGAGCGCCTGCCCCGCGTGCCCGCGGCGCCGCACCTGGTGCCAGGCCTCGGCGCGGCGCGCCCCGCTGGCGCTCTCGCCGGTCTGGCGCGAGTGCGGCAGCAGGTAGAAGGACTGGCTGTTGGTGTGCACGGCGCGCGAGGCGCGTGCGGCCGTCGTGGCCATCGCCGCGATCGGATCCCAGCTGAGCGGGTCCTCCTCGAGCGGCAGGTGATAGCCGGGGTCCGTGACGTCGCGGAAGGTGCGCTCGAGCTCGCCCTGGGTCTTGGCTGCGTCGCTCATGTGCCACCTACGATCGGACCGAGCCGCGCCAGGTCCTCGAGGGCCTCCTTCGGGGTCGGCGCGAGCGCTGAGAAGCTGCGCCCGTTGGCGAACTGGATCTCGGCCTGATAGCTCGGCTCGTCATGCCAGAGCACCTGGCCGGCGCTCACGAAATCGGCGTCATGCTCAGCGCACCATGCCTTGACGTCGTCGATGAACTGCCGCAGCGGGGCTCTCATGGGTCCTCGGGCTCGGGCAGCGCGGCCTTGAGCAGTGCGTCGGCCAGAAGGCGCAGCTGCGCGCCGCTGATCACGATGGGCGGGACCGCTTGATTCCAGTCCTCGCGATCGAAGTGGAAGGTCAGCACGCGCCCCGCGACCGGGTTGCCCTCGCGGTCGAAGATCTCATTCACGTCGACAAAGGCGTCGCCGGGCACTTGCGACACGATCGCGCACTGGCGCAGCGGCAGGCGCCGATTGCGCGCGCGCTCAAGGTCGATGACCTTGGTCACGCGCTCGCCTCGAGCTGCACCCGATCGGGCGTCGTGCGCAGCACCCGCCCCGGTGCGCTTGGGTAGATGTCGCCCGTGGGCGAGGCGATCAGCTCATCGCGCACGATGAGGCCCGGTACCCGGCGCGCGATCGAGTAGAGCAGCGAGCGCTCGAGCGGCTTGTTCGGCGCCACCTGGTTCACGAGCGCCACCGTCGCGAAGCGCAGCTGCTCGAGCACGGTCTCGGGGTCGTAGCCCGCGAGCACGCTCGGGCGGTAGCGGACCTCGATGTACTCGGGCGTCGCCCCGACGATTACGGGCGGGATGCCGCCGCAGCGGTACTCGCGTAGCTCCTGCTTGACCCGCGACACGAGCGGGGCGTTCGCCTGCCCCGTCACGTCGCCGACGTACACGTACACAAACCCGTTCGGGTCGCCGAGCTCGTCGAGGCCCTCCTCGACCGTCGCGAACGCCACCCCCGGCGTCGAGATGGCCCCGAACTCGATCGCGGGGATCGTGCCCCGCCGGGCAGTGCGGTAAAAGGCCCGCGCGCGGCCGCGGTAGGCCGCGTCCGGCTCGCGGTCGTAGCCGCCCGTCGCCGGCCCGGGGTTCTGCACGGTGAGCTCGCGATCGGGCGTGGCGACGATCTCGACCAGCGTGCCCGGGGCGATGTTGGCCGCGGTGCCGGCCAGGACCGCCCTCGCCGTCGCCGAGAGCGGCCCCGTGACGCCGGCGCCTAGTGAGACCTGCGTCAGGAGCTCGAACTCGATCTGCCCCGCCGTGCGCAGGCGCTTGCCGGCGGGGAGCGTGATCGCCTCGAGCGGGCCGGCGTGCCGCTCGAGGCTGACCACCACGTAGGCGGGAGCGGCCCCCTTGCGGATCACCTCGCGGCTGGTCCGGTCGAGCACGAGCCGGTCGAGCGCCTCGCCGCGGGCTGAGTCGAGCCACTTGTCGGCATCGGCCTTGGCGGCCTGGCGCAGCACCTCCTCGGCCATCGCCGAGCCGCCGGCCAGCAGCACGTTGACGTCGGAGCCCTCGGTGTAGATCGCCGCCGGGGCGATGCGCTTACCCGGCGCGCGGGCCTCCGAGCGGGCGATCACCTCGCGCGCGGCCGCGTCGAACAGGTCATTTCGGGTCGGCAGGTCCATGCGCTCAATCCTACTCGCCTGTCTCGCACTCCACGGTGACGCCCTCGTTCCCGAGGCCCTGGCCGCGCACCGTCAGGCGCACGATCCCCGCCTCGGGCTGCTGGATCGAGACCTCGGCGCCCACGATGCCCTCGAGCTCGATCTGCTCGAGCGCGTCGCCCTGAAGCCGACGCAAGTCGCCCACCCGGAGCAAGCGCTTGAGCGGCAGCGCCAAGCCGTAGTCCGGCAGGTGGGCGAAGGTGCCCCGAGGGGTGTTGAGCCGGCGCGCGACGCGCTTGCGCCGTGTCTCGAAGTCCGCGTCGGTGCGGTAGTCGCCGTCGGCGTCGAGCTGGAGCTGCCCGGGCGCCTCGTTGGCGAGGTCGAAGCTGCGCTGCCTGCGCTTGGCGACCACGTTCGACGCCGGCGGGCCAAACGTGCGGAAGGTGCGCGAGCGGGCCTCGATCGGCACCTGGCCAAAGACCTCCGTGCTGCCGATCAGCCGATACTGGCACCCGGGCCCGTCGAGCTCGGCGTCGAGGTACAGGATCACGGTCTCGCTCGTGTCGCGCTGGGCCCAGATGACGCGCGGCACATGCGCCTCGGGGTCGTAGGGCGCATCGAGCCACCAGCCGCGATCGTAGAGCGCATCGTGCACGTCGCCCGGGTTCGAGATGGGCACGTCGCCGTCGATGCGCACCCGGATCGCGTTGGTGGCGATCTGCTCGATGGCGCTGGCGGGCAACGTGCCCGTGCCCGGCGGGGGCGGCTCGATCGGGGGCGGCAGCTCGATCGGCGTCGCCGGTACCTCGAACTGCGCGGTGATGCGTTGGACGTTGCCGCCCGTATCGATCACGACCGAGTCGATGATCAGGGGCCCCGCCACCCAGCCGCCGGTCCGGCGCACGCCCAAGCGCACGCCGTTGGTCAGGTACGCCCGCGAGCTCGACCCTGCATAGTCCGCGGTGAAGTGGTCGCCGTCGTAGACCACGCGATCGCCCGAGTAGATCGTCACGATCGCGATCACGCGGTCGTCGGTCGCCTCGATCGTGATCGCGTCGGCGGCCAGCAGCGGCGCGCCGCTCGCGGGCAAGATCGAAAGCAGCGGCGGCTGAAGATCGGCCCCGCTCATCGCATCGTCTGGCCAGAGCAGCAGCGCGTCGCTGACGTCGTCGAAGATCGCGTCTGTAAAGTCGGCCATGACTACGGCGAGCTCGAGGGAATGATGCCCGTCTGCCACGGCACGATCAGATGGCCGAGCGTGAGCCGTGCTTCTGCATCGAGCACGTTGTACGTCGTCGGGTACTCGCGGCTGACCTTATTCAGGTAGGCGTGCTCGAGGCGGCCGAGCAGGCGGCTCCCGATGCTCGGCACGAGCACCCAGGGTCTCTCTGTTCTGAACTTCCCGTCGTTGCCCGCTTGCTGGTAGGCGGGCGGCGTTGCGCCGATGCCGACGAGCTGCTGATAGCCGAGCGTGCAGAGCGCGAGCGTATCGCCACCGCGCCATGCTGAGCCTGCGTGAATAGGCCCGGTGCTGCCGTTGCCGATCGTGCCGAACACGCGCGACCAGGCGCCGAAGGCGCACGCCAGTGGGTGCGTCTGCCCGACGTCGACATCCGTCAGCGACTCCCAGATCGCGCCCATCGCGCGCGTTCCGGTGGTGCGATTCCAGACGGCGAAATACCACGGCGACACGTTGCCCGCGCGCGCGGCAGTCTCAACGCCGATCTGAAGCCACCCTTGGTGGGTCGAGCCGATGGCGAAGTCGCCGAACGCGCCATCGCAGAACTGCGGCGAGTTGTTGCCGTTATCGTTCCAAGCGTTGCCGGCCAGAAAGGCGGAGTTGCCCGTCAGTACGGGCGGGGTGTTCGCGGTCGCCCCGCTGCTCGCGACGGCGGTAGCAACCGCGACGGTGCCCGAGATGGATTCGTTGGCGCCGCCGTTGTACGCGACTCGCTGGGCCAGCAGGACGCGCCCACTCGCGATCTCCTCGAGCAGGAGCCACGCACGCGGCTGCGTGATGCTGTTGTTACGCGCAGCGTTGTAGGCGGACGTGTCCTGCGACCACGCGGGGCTCGCCGTGAACACGTCGAACGAGCCGGCGATGCCCCCCGTCTGCCCCATGAGCTGAAACGCCGCCTTGCCATCGCCTGAGCCGCGCACGCGCCAGCGACCGCTCGCGACGAGCGCGGTCTTGAGCGCGATCAGGAGCTGCCCGAACTTGTCGCCGAGTGCGGGGAGCAAGACGTTGGTCGTGAAGACGAGGCTCATGCGCCCTACTCCCCCGTGATGGTCGTGGACAGCATGTCGCCCGCGACGAGATGACTCTTGAGCGTCGCAATGCTCGAGCGCCACATGGTCGCGCCCGCCTTGATCGCCTCGAATGGCACCTTCAAGGGCGCGAGCGGGCCGATCGCCGCCTGCGAGAGCACCCCGAACTGCATCTCGATGATCGAGCCGAACGAATCGCAGCCGTCGAGCCACGCGCTGAGGGCATCGGCGAAGGCCTGGCCGCGCACGAAGGGCTGCGTCGGCGTCGGGTCGGGCCCGAGCTCGACCTTCTCCGCGACCAGGCGCAGGCCCTTGAGCTCGAGCTCGACCCGGCGCTCCGTGTCGGCCAGCACGTACGAGCCCGCGAGCAGCGCCGCATCGATCGCCACGCCATTGACCGCCTTGGGCGGTGGCGTGTCGGCGGTGTGGCTGAACGCCACCACCAGCGGCAGGTTGTTGGCGTCGCCGCCCTGCACGATCACGGCGGCGAAGTCGCCCACGCGGATCGGCGAGCTCGCGAATGCGCCCGAGCTCGCCACGTGCACCCCGACCTCGCACACGATCGTTTCGCCCGCGAGCGCCCCCTCGTCGGCACGCACGACCACGATCTGATCGCCGCCCTCGAGCTCGACCTCGACTACGCGCCCGAGCACCACCCACGTGCGCGGATCGATGCCCGGCCGCGCGGCCGCCTGGCCGAGCCTGGTCGCGTCGATCCCCCGCAGCGAGCGTGCCGTGCGCCCTGGCATTAGATACCGCCCTCGGCGCTGGCGCCGCGCAGCTGCTCGCGCAGGACGAGGAACCGGCGATGCAGGCGCACCCCCGCGGCTGAGCGCGCCATGATCGCCACGTCGGCGCCCACGCTGAGCTTCTCGAAGATCACGCAGGCGAGCTCGACCTCGTCGCGACGAAAGCCCGCGCTCAGCGGGGCCCGCGTGATGGGCTGGGGCGTGTCGGGGCTGGGCTGATCCATGAGGGCCATCCTCTCAGAACCGGGTCTGCGGGTCCGCGAAAAGCTCGTCGTAGTAGTCGGCGTCTGCCCCCTCGCGCGCGCGGTCGCGTAGGTCGACGTACTTCGGCGCTTGCGGGTTCTGCTCGCCCTTGGCGCGCTGCTCGCTGTTGGCGCGCACGCGCGCCGCCGCGGGCCCCTTCTGGCCTGCCGTGCGGGCGCTGGCGCGCTTGGTCGGCGCCGCGGCCGCCGAGGCCTGCGCCTCCTCGCGCACCACGATGTAGTTTTGGAAATTCACCTCGACCTTCAGCCCGTCGTCCTGGTCGAAGTCGAGGTCGACCGTGCTCACGCAGAACACGGTCTGGAGGTTCTGCGCGTCGAGCAGCACCGCGTACGCGCTCGCGACCTGGCGCCGAAAGCCCGCCTGCTCGAGCCGCGCCACCCGCTCAGGGAGCGTCATGCCCTGGAGCGCCGTGACTGCGTCGCCGATCTCGCCCTGCCCGCGCGCGTCGATCTCGATGCGGATCGGCTGCCCCGCCTTGAGGTCGAGCAGGTTGGCCGCGGCGAAGTCGACCTCGTAGCTCGAGGGATCCTTCGTTGTGAAGCTGCCCTCGATCTCCTGGCGCGCGGTCTCCTCGTAGATGCCGCGCGCGATGTCTTGCAGCAGCGGGCCGCTCGAGATGCCCGACACGCCCACCACGCGGATCGTCTGGTCGGGCTTGCCCGAGGGCAGCACGCGCGTCGCGCGCGGCGGCTTGGCGGGGAACTCGCGCACGCCGATCACGGCCACCCCGAAGCCATCGGGGTCGGGGTAGCGCGCTGCGATCGTGCGCTTGAGATCGCTCGAGTAGCTGCGCGCCTCGACGGTGGGCGTCTTGGCGCCCGCCATCGCCCGCGAAAAGCGCAGGTTCTCGAGGTTACGACCCCAGACCATGCGCGGGACCTTGGGCTGCGTGCCGTACAGCGTGCGCGCGTAGTCGATGCGCAGCACCAGCCCGTCGACGCACGGGATGCACGCCACGCCCACACAGACGTCGGTGACGTGATCCCAGATGTTCGTATTCTCGGCGTTACGCCGGACCCGGCGCTTACCCTTCTTGACCGTCTTCTTTCGGCGCGCGGCCGCCGTGTCGGGGATCGGGCCGGTGCGCCCCTCGCCTGGCGGGCCGAAGACGACCTTGATCCCCCTCGTTGCGGGGAAGCTCTCGAGCATCGCCTTGATCCCCTGCTCGATCGGCAGGTCGTGGTCGATCTCGAGATCCGCCGGCAGCGGCGTGTCGCGGAGCAGGCTCATCATGTCCTGCGCCTCGGCGATCACGCGCGGGCCGTCGTCGCCGAACTCGAGGTTCCACTTCGACACGAAGCCGAGAAAGCGCGTCGCGCGCGTGACGCCTGGCAGGTCCTCGACGGTGCTGTAGCGGCTGCCGTCCTCGCGCCGCATGCCGTGCACGCCGGCGTCGAACTCCTCGGCGCTGATCACGTCGAGGCTGAGCTCGACGCCCGCCGAGCGCATGAGCACCGGGTTGAAGGGGGCGTCGTAGTAGCTCAGCTCGAAGCTGGCTTTGTCGCCCGTGCGGAAGCTGGCGCGCGCGATCGAGCAGCGCACCACCGGCAGCGAGCCGATCGTGATCGAGAGCCCGTCGGGGGCGCTGCCCGCGAGTGCCTCGGGCTGGTCGCTCGGTGCGGCGATGAGCTCGAGCTCGCGCCGCTTCTGAAGCACGCGCTCGAGCTCGCGCTTGAGCGCGGGGTCGGCGCCGCCGGTGGCCTCGTCGAGCTTGGCCAGGGTGCTGATCTGCTGGGCTGAGGCGCGGATCTCCCGCGGCGCCTCGGTCTGCACCCCGCTCTCGGGCTTGCCGATCGCGCTCGTGTCCGCCTGCCTCGGGGGCTCGAGCCGCGCGAGCAGCTCGGCGGTCTGGCGCCCCTCGTCGAGGCGTACAGACAGCCGTAGCGCGGCGCTGGGGCGGTAGACCGGCACTTAGGTCGAGCCCGTGCTGGCGGGCCGCGCAGGGGGCACGAACACCTCGGTCCCGGGCTCGACGAAGGGGCCGTCGAAGCCGTTGGCGTCGGCGATCTGGCCCCAAGCGTCGGCCGAGCCGTACTCGCGCAGCGCCACGGCGCGCAGCGACCCGGTGCCGTCGACGGTCACGACCCGCACGCCCTCAGGCTCCTGGCGCTTCTCGAGCGCCCGGGCGGCGTCGAGCGCGGCCGCACGTAGCTGCCCCGCCAAAAACGCCGCCTCGCGCCGCCAGGCCTCGGCCTGGAGCAGGCTGCCGACGTCGTCGACGACCTGCGCGTAGGTGTACGGGACGCCGGCGACCTCCTCGATCAGCTGCCCCGCTGAAAACGCGATCGAGGTCGCCGCGGCGCGTACGCCCTGCACGACCCGCGCGGGCAGGGTCAGAAGGCCCGCCAGCGTGCGCCCCTGCTCGAGCAGGTCGTTGACCCGGCCCTCCGTGTCCGCGATCGCCTGAAAGACCTTGGCCTGGAAGGCCACCAGCGTGTCGAGCGGGTCGAAGGTGGCGTGGTCGCTGAGCTCGCTCATGCGCGCCTTGACCTTGGCCGGGTCGAACTGCGCCGGCGAGCTCGAGCGCGGCGCCTTGGTGACGCCGTCGGCGTACCACATGAACTCCGCTTCCCAATGCACGTCCTCGGTGCGGTCGGGCTTGGCGGTAAAGGTCTTGAGCACCCCGTAGCGCCGCCAGTGGCTGTATTGCACGACCAGATCGGAGCCCGACTTGATCAGGTCGGCGAAGCACCCCTCGAGGTCCTCGGCGGTCTTGGGCGGCGGGAAGCCCTGCACGGTGACCAGCTGCGCGCCGTCCTCGCCGAGGTAGCGATCGCGCCAGATGCCGGTCAGCGTCGTGGGGAAGTCGAAGGTCGGGCCGAACAGCTGCATGGTGCCGACGGGGTTACCGCTGTAGTACGTGACCTTCGCGCGCTGGCCGATCGCGAAGCTGGCCTGCCCGCGGAACGAGCTCGCGCGGCTGCTGAGCGTGATCGAGCGCTGGCGGCCGCTGCGCTCGGTGATCGTGATCGGCGCGCCCTCCATCGCCCTTACCTCGTGAACTCAGGCACGAGCGCCGAGCCGAGCCGCTGATCGGCCGCAGCGTTGACGCCGTCGAGCATCTGGAGCCACACGCGATCGGGGTTGGCGTCGCGGAAGTCCTGCTTGACCTCGATCTTCGACCCGCGGAAGTCGTTGATCGTGGTCTTGCGCGTGCCAGGGGCGCCGGCGTCGGCCTGCCCGAGGATCGTCTTGTCCTCGGCCGCCTGCCCGCTGAAGCGGTCCATGACGCTCGCGAGCTGCTTGCGCATGTCGTCGACGAAGCCCGTGGGCGCGCGCCCTTGCGGCAGGAGGTCCTTGTGCGCCGAGCCGATCAGGTCGAGCAGCCCCGTGAAAAGCCCGACGATGTGCTCATAGATCCACGTGAAGACGTCGCGCAGGAAGTTGAAGATGCCCGTCAGGATGGCGACCACGACGCCGAAGACGGCCAAAAACACGCGCAGGAACACGAACGCGAGTACGGCCCCGAGCGCGATCACGGAGCCCACGATCACGCCGACGATCTTGAGCAGCGGCATGAGCGCCCCGAACAAGCTCGACACGATCTCCCACAGGCCGCCGAAAAAGAGCTGCGCCATCGACCACACGATCCCGAGGATCGGCACGAAGTGCGACCACGTGTCCGCGAACAGCGCGACCAGCCCGATCACCACCGCGAGGATCGGCAGCAGGATCGTGAAGGTGCCGCCCATCGCCGCGACCACGGAGATGAGCGTCGTGATCTGACTGATCCCTGTGCTGAGGGCACCCGCGCCTGCCACGGCGCCGCCGCCCCAGCCTGCGCTAACAGCGCTCGCCGCGCCGCCGACGGCGCCCGGCGCGATCTTGCCGAGCAGCATCGCCGCGCCGCCCGTCTTGGCACCCGCGGCGAGGCTCGGCGCGTAGTGGGCCGCCATGCTGCCGAGCGCCTGGAGGCGCTTCCACGCGACCTCCATGCGCGAGGCGACGACATCCCAGTGCATGACGAACCACTCGGTGGCCGACACGATGCGATCGACCGCGGGGTCCATCCAGCTTGCCAGCTTGCTGCCAACCACGCTCAGCAGCGCCAGGATCCGCGTCTGGTGCTGCTGAAAGACGCCCACCATGCGCACAAGCAGCTTGCGCACCGATTCGAGTGGACCTGCCATGACTGCGCCGCGGAAGCGCTGCACGAAGTCGACGAAGCTCGAGGTGATCCCAGGCAGCGATTTCTCGAACTCCTTACCCGCGGGGCCGAACTTGCTGAGGGCCTCCTTCATCGCCTCGACGCGCTTTTGCGGCAACATCGCGTTCCACTGCTCAGTCGATTGCGTGATCGCGTTGGTGGCCTTGAGCATGCGAAAGAGCGCCGTGTCCTGGCCTGCGACGCCGGTGGCCATGAGGTTGACGTCGCGCGCGGCCTGCGCGAAGTCGACGCCGAGCACGCTCGCAGCGGCCACCGTGTCGTTCGTGATCTGACGGACCTCGCTCAGGCGCGCGCCCGCGCCGATCAGGGGGCCGCTGACCTGCGTGTAGATCGACGCGAGCTCCTGCGACGTCGCCACGCTGCGCAGCGCGTCGTCCTGGAGCTCACGGAACACGGCAGCGCCCACACGCCCCGCGGCCGCCATGCGCTCGACCGGATCCGCGATCGAGCCGAACTGGTGACTGGCCGCGAGCACCGCCTGGATCGACACGGCGTTCTTGTCGTTGATCGACTGGAAAGCGAAGGCCGCGCCGACGAGCCCGCGGAAGGCCCCCGTCAGCGCGTTGATCCCGACGTAGGCGGCGCCGAACCCGAGCACCGATCGCATGATCCCGCCGAGGCCTGAGCCGGCGCTCCCGGCGCGCTGGAAGGCCCCCGTCATGACGTTGCCGGTGCGCGCGCCCTGCGACGCCAGGCGCGCCGAGCTCTGCGCGGCGTGCTCGAGCGCGCCGCTGAGCGGCTTGGTCGCGGCCGTGGCCTTGGTCGTGTTGGCCGCGAGCGCGTTCATGCGCGCCGAGGCGATGCCGACCGTCGCGGCGAAGGCCTTGGCCTCGGGGCGCGCCATGCCGAGCGCCTTGCGGATCTCCTGCCCGGTCTTGGCGGCGTGCTGGTACAGCTCGGTCAGGTCGCCGGCGATGCGCCCGATCGCCGCGCGGGCCGGCTTATCGTCGACGGTGATCTTCGCTTCTACGTCGTACTCGTCCGACACGCCCAGGGCCCCCTTATCGCCGGCCCCGTGGCGGCGGCTTGTTTTCCTCGCGAAGGATCTCGTTGAGCGCCTTGGAAAAGTCGTTCAGGTCGGCGAGCTCCCAGGCGGCCGATTCACTGGGCGAGACGTGGGCGTACCGGGCCACGAACGCCAGCTTCTCGAAGGCCTTGCCTCGCCATCGCTTGAGCAGGTGCGGGTCGCGCGCAAGGTACTGCGCCGTCCCGAGGTACTCGACATGACTCGGGATCAGATCACCAGCTCGGTCGACGCATCCGCTTTTTTTTGGGCCCCCCCATCGCTCACGCCAGCGAGCTCGTTCCACTTGCGCACCAGGAGGCCCCGCCCGCCCATGCCCAGGGCCTCCCACAGCAGATCGCGCGAGCCGTCGCCATCGAGCACCGGCTCGCCGTCGCACGCGACCAGGCACCGCTTGCACATCTCGAACACGATCCCGGCGGGGTTATCGCCGCACGCCTTGAGCGCCTGGAGCTCGACGTCGACGCTCGCCGACTCGACCACCAGCACCACGTCCTCGTCGAACGCGCCCGGCTCGCACACGTTCTTGTCCATCGTGAACTTCATCTTGCGCCTGCGCAGCGTGCCGCCGTTGCCGGCGTGGTCGGTCATGCCGCGGGCCTTGAGTCGAGTCAGCGCGCCGCCGCCCTTGCGCTTGCCGTTGGCGACGGGGCGCGGCGCGTCGACGGGTTCGATCGCGGTCTCTTGGGTCATTGGGTCAGGTCCTCATGAGTGATCGGGTTATCGGTTGCGCGGGATGAAAGCCTGGTGAGGCGCGGGCCTCAGAGCTTGCGGAACGTCGAGCACTTGGCCGTGAGTTTGACCTCGCCGTACTCGTCGCGGCCGCCAAAGCCGGTGGGGATCTCGCCGAACTTGAGATCAGGGAACAGGATCCGGCGGCGCTCGCCGCTCGGGAAGTTGAGCACGCTGATCACGCTGAACTTGCCCGCCGCGGGGGTGCGCCGCGCAGCGCGGTCGACGATCTGCTGCACCAGGTCGTAGGTCTTTGGATCCGTCAGGTCGAAGGTCAGCTCGACCGTGACGCCCCGAAAGATGTCGTCGAACTGGTCGGCCGTCTCGCCGAGGTACTGCTCGGTGATGATCTCCATGTCGAACGTGAAGGTGCTGTCCTTGATCTTGGTGACGCTGGTTTCCTGCCCCTTGGGCGAGGTCAGCGTAAAGCGGGTCTCCTGACCCTTGATCGGTAGTTCGTTGCTCATGACGTTGACCCCCTCGGCCCTGGAGGCCTTCCGTTATGCAGCCTCGGAAACGGTGACGACGCCCGGGCCGATCTCCGTGCGGATCTCGATCGCGTCGAGCGAGCTCAGCGAGCGCACCTTGACGATCAGCACGAAGATCCCGTCCGCCTCGAGCTCGGGCGTGTTGCCGCTCTCGTCAATGATGTACGAGTGAATGCGCTGGCGCGCGGGGTCCTCGGCGCTCAGCAGCCCCCCGAGGAAGCTGTCCGTCTCGCCGACCACCGAATCGCGGCGCGCCTCGGTCGCGATCTTCTTGCTGTACTTGACGAGCAACCTCGCCAAGGTGTCCTGCACGAAGTCCGCGACCTTGCGGCGCGCCTGCGTGCTGCGCGCCTTGTTGAGGTCGGTCGTCACGCCCGACTGATAGATCGAGCCCGCCGTCGGGTCGCGGCGCGGCGCGCAGATCCCATTCGCGCGAAGGTCGCGGTAGTCGCCCGCGGTGAGCGGCGCCTCGAGCTTCTCGACCGCGAAGAAATTCTCGATCAGCCCCGTCTGCTGCCCCGGGTTTTCCTCGGGCGGCAGCAGCGCACTGATCTTCGCCAGCGGCCCCGCGCTGCGCAGCGTGATCACGCCGTCCTCGCTGAAGCCAAGGCCCCCCGCGGCCCCGCGGCGCAGGATCTCGGGCACGACCAGCTGCCAGCCCGGCCAGGCATACCAGACGCGATCGCTGGCGATGAGCGCACGGTCGGCCTTGGCCTGCGCCTTGGTGATGCCGATGGCGCCCGACCGGATCCACTTGCGACCCGCGAAGCCTTCGTTCGAGACCTGCTCGAAGCGGTCGGCCGCGTAGGTATCGATCGCGATCGAGCGCCGCGCGCAGTAGGCGTAGTTGACGTCTACGGCCTCGGGGCTCGCCTCGCAGCTCTTCTCGACCGCGGCGATGTAGGCCGCGTCGAGCTGCCCCTCGGTCAGCGCGTCGGTGAGCGCTTGAGGGTTACTCACGCCGAAGCTCGCGAACGCGGGCTGGTCGACCAGCACGTTGACCGCGGTCGCCGCGGCGCCCTTCGCCGTGCCGTCGTCGAACGCCGGCCGCACCTTGAGCAGATGCGGGCCGATGTTGGGCGCATCGTTGGTGCCGGCCGCGACCTTGGTCGACTCCATGGTGACCCACTCGGCGCCGCCGGCGGTGCGCACGCGCGTGCCGGCGGGAATCACCCCGGCGGCGTGCTCGCCCGCCAGGACCTCCACGTCGGCCGCGAGCTTGAGCAGCGTCGCGAGGGCGCCCTCCTCGACCGTGATCGAGCCGGCGCTGCTGGCGGCGTCGTACACGCTGAGCGTGCCGTCGTCGGCGACCAGCGCCTTGGCGCCGATCGTGTTGAGCGCGGTCGCGTTGTTGATCAGCGCCGCGAGCTCGGCGGCGCTCACGCTCGCCAGGTTGCCCACGTTGCCAGTGCCCTCCTCGGTGCCCTCGGTGAGCTTGAGCGCCGCCAGCGCGCCCGGGGTGACGTCGGCCGTCGTCAGGCGCCCGCCCGAGCCCTTGCGCAGGCCCTTGAGGCTCAGGATGCCGCCCGCCTGCGAGGCGACCGCGGCGCCCGCGGCGGCGTTGATCCGCGTCACGACCGCCGCGGCGTCCTGATCGCCGGCGGCGAAGGTCACGACCAGGGGCGCGGCGCTGTCATCGAGCTGGAGGCTGATCCGCTCGCCGCCGAGAAAGCCCGTCGCCGCGATGGCGCCCGAGCCGGTCGCGATCGCCTCCGCGGCCGCGATCGCCGGCGTCGCCGTGGGGCCGCCGGTCGAGGTCGTCAGGCTCAGCACGTCGCCCGCCTTGGGCGCAAAGGGGCCCTTGCCGCCCTTGAGGATCGCGCGCGGCGTGAGCGCCACCTCGCCGACGGACGTGTCCACCCGCACCACCATGAAGCGCTGCGCGCGGATGAACCGCGCGTACAAGAAGCCGTTGCCGTTCCACAGCTCGCCCGAGCGCTTGCGCGCGCAGGCGTTGTTGTGCGGGACGCCGGCGTAGGGATAGCCGAGGCCCCCGAACTGCCGCGTCAGGTCGCCGCCATCGATCTCGGTCAGCACGTTGAGCGGGCCGTCGTCGAACTCGCCGATCAGCAGGATCGTCCCCGAGCCGACGCCGGTCACGGGGGCCGGCGGGTCCAGGTCCTCCGCGTAGACGCCCTCGAGCCCGACCAGCTCCTCGCGCGTGAAAACCCGGCGCGAACGAAAAATGAACCCGGCCATCCGATCCCCCTCGAGATCCTGGCTTCGCGCGGTGACGCGAGGGTACCACAGGGCCCCGAGGCTAGATGGTTTCGACCCTGGCCTGCACCGTCAGCGGCTTGGCGCGGCGCACGACCACGTCGGCCACCTCCCAGCGCACCGTTGCCCGAAGCCGCCGCTCGCCCGCCCACACCGCGTCCGGCGTGTCCTGGCGGCCGTGGGTCAGCAGCGAAAAGCGCCCTCCTAGCCCGAGGTAACGCGGGCCGAGCTCGAGCAGGATGCCCCCCCTGCCCTCGCCCGGGGAAAACAGCGCCGCGAGCTGCGCGCTGATCGCCTGCCGCGTCGCTTCTGAGTCGCACCAGAAGTCCACCTGTAAGGTGCCGGACGCCTCGCCGAGGTACCACGCCACGGTCTCGTCGAACGGGTCGAAGGTATCCTCGATCGGCGCGGGGCTATCACCCGTGTGCTGCACGTCGTCGCCGCCGAGGATCGTCGCGCTCGGGTAGCGCATCGGCTGATCGGCCGCAGGCCAGCTCGTCGACACGCTCTCGAGGCAGAACGAGCGCATGCGGCTGAGCTCGTCGACGGCGGGGCTGCCCTCGTGCACGTAGAAGACCTGGCGCCCGAGGTAGCGACACAGGGCCTCGGCGGCGGCATCGTCGGGCGGGAGGAGCACGCGCGCGGGGTGCGCAGGCTGAGCGGTGTTGTAGAGCAGGTCGCCGGCGGCCATACGCCCGAGGGTACCAGCTCAGGGGGTGCCGCTAGGGAGCTGCTTGAGGGCCTTCTTGACGGCCTTGGGCAGCTCATCGCCCGCGCGCCACTTGGCGAGCGCCTTGGCGAAGAACCTCCGCGGCGGCATGCCCTCCTTGCGGAACTTCTGCCAGATCGCCCAGCTGGCGGCCTCGGGGTTCTCGAAGCCCTTGCGCTTGGCCCACTCGAGCAGGACCTGCCGCGGCGGCGTGAAGGGCCGCGCCCCGTACTCGAGCGGCGCGGCGTGCGGCGCGTCGTTGCGCACGATCGCGCCGTTCGGTGTGAGGGTCAGCTGCGTCTGCTGCACGAGGCGCCCGCGGTCGACCAGCGGAAACGGGGAGGCATTGCGGATCTCGTGCTCGACCAGCACCACCAGGCGCGCGGCCGCCATGCGCGCCCCGTTGATCGTCGCCTCGGTGAGCTTGTCGGGAAGCGCCTCGATGATCGCCGCGAACGTCTTGAGCTTGACCTTCTTGCCCACCTCAGCGCCCCGGGTAGGGGCTGGCGCCCGCGCGGGAGCGGCCGCTGTCCTGCTGGCGCAGCACGACGCGCCAGCCAAAGCCCTGCCGCACCGGCGGCTCGACCATCACGAAGCGCCGCCGCTCGCTCGCCCCGTCGCGCGCGTCCATGGTGATCTCGAGGAAGCGCTCGTCGCCGGGCTTGGCCTCACCCATGCGCACGACGTGCACCAGGTCGAGCACCTCGTCCTCGGTGAGCTGCGGGTTGATCTCGCTCACCACCACGACGCCCCGCTCGACCCAGCCGGCAGGGCCGGGCTCGCGGCGGGTGCGGAACTCGACCTTCGGGCGCGGCAGAAACTCGCGCGCTAGCACCTCCGACACATCGCCGCGGCCCACTTGCCCGCCGGTCCAGTGGCGCTCGATCGAAAACACGCGGTAGGGGCGCAGCCCGAGCTCGGTCATCTGGCCGCGCACCCGGTTGACGGTCGCCGCCAGCCGCTCGGCCAGCGAGCACGGCCCCGGGTCGAACGGGGGCGGCTCCGGCGGGGTGATCCGCGGGTTCCCGCCGCACCTCGGGCACGCGCTGCTCGAGCTCGAGCTCGCACCCGGTCCGCGGCATGCGTCGCAGCTCATCGGACGCCGCCTTGGTCGTGCTGGTCGAGGGCGGTGCGCAGGGCCTGGAGGATCCGATCGGGATCCCCGCTCGCCTCGATCACCACCGCGACCTGCTTGCCCAGGTGGCTGAGCTCGGCCTCGCGCTCCTCCTCGAGCTCGTCGAGCAGCGCCAGCACGCGGCGCGGCGGTACGCGATCGAGGTAGTGCTCAAGGTCGGCGCTGAGCATGGCGGTGATGCAGTGCGCGCGCACGTTCGCGAGCTCGGTCGTGAGCTCGAGCGCGCGGTCGCGCCGCTCCACGCACACACTCACGTCTGCCTCACGCGCGAGCTGTACTGCTGGCTGCGGGTGTTGAGCTCGACGCCGAGGTCGTCGCAGAGCCGCCGCACGTAGTCGACCCTGTCCATCTTGAGCAGCCGCCGCCCCGCCTCGGCGTCGAGCTGCACCTCGCCCGCGCTCTTGACGCCGGCGTTCGCGCGCAGTGCGATCAGCTGCTGGTCGATGCACGCTAGCTGCTGGAGGTCCTCGCGCACACGCGCCTCGCCGTGCGCGTCGATGCGCTGGAAAGCGTCGAACAGGTACTTTTGCGAGTAGGCGTGCGTGATCGCGTAGCCGGTCGCGTAGCTCTGCTCGAGCGCCGACTGCTTGGGGTAGCCGAGGTAGTGCATGATCCTCGACTTCTCGTCCTCGCTGAGCGCCACGCGGACCTCCCTTGTGTTGAGCGCCTCGACCTTACTGCGGGGTGGGTGCGACCGTCTCGATCAGCTGCGCCCCACGCGCGCGCAGATCGTCGATGTTGTGGGAGCGGTCGTTGATCACCATGCCGTCGCGGATCTGCACGACTGAGCCTTCGGCCGCGAACGTGATCCCCTTGGTGACCGCGTAGTACTTCGGCAGGTCGCCGCCGTACGGCGCATCGGTGATCGGCTTGACCTTCTCGATCTCGCGGTCCTCCTTGGCGCGCTCGAGCGTGAGCTCAGCGGCCACGACCGCGCGCACCTGCGCATCGAGGTCCTCGGGCGCGAGCCCCTCGGCCTGAAGCGCGGTGAGGTTTGACTTGGCCGTGACGAGCGCGACCTTGTCCGCGCGCGAGCCGGAAAACAGGATCGCCTGCGCTTGTTGCGAGGGCCTGACTGCGACCTCCGTCTTCGGCTCGGCCGTGCCCACCGTGCCGATCGACTTGTCGTAGACCGCCTGAAGCTCCTCGTCGCTGAGGTTGAGGACCTCGCCCTGGGGCAGAAGCCCGCGCTCGATTACATACTGGCGCTGCCGCGCGAGCCGCGTCTCGCTCGAGAAGTCGTCCTTCGGGAGGCCCTCGCCGGCCGCGCCCGGGGGCACGATCTCGTCGGCCTGCGTGTTGCCCGTGTGCGAGCTGCGCTCGGGGTTTCCCGGCAGCGCGCCCGACGTGGGCGTGTCGGGGTGCCCTGCGAGGATCGCCAGCCGCCGCTGATAGTCCTCGCTCGACTCGCCCTCCTCTTGCGGCACCGCGGCGCGCACGGCGCCCTCGAGCTGCGCCTGCGTGTCGCTCGGGGCGTGGTCGACGCCCGAGTTGATCGACGTTTCGTCCTCGCCCGATCCGGGCTCAGCGTCGTCCGCTTCCTCGGGGTCGCCCGCGTGCTCGACGCCCGCGTTGATCGAGGTCTCGTCCTCGCCGCTCGTGCGCTTTTTCTTGCTCACATCGTCCCCCTTGTTCCTCGAGAAGATGCCCATTGGGCCCCCCTAACTGCTTAGATCCGCACGCTACCCTGGGTGCCAAAAAAACAGCCGAGGGGGCACCCCCTCGGCATCCCGCGCGAAACCTTTATGTGGGGATGCCCCTTCGACTGGCGAGGTGATCACGGTCGCCCGACTCGCATGAGGAACAAGCCCGGCGCCCAGGTGAGCACCGTGCTCCTTATGCGAGGCTGCCCGCGTGCTCGAGCACCACGGCGCGCTTGTACTTGGCGCCGTTGCCCGTCAGGACATCCGTCGGAACCGCCCAGTCGCCTGAGAAGCTCCACGCCTGATCGACGATGCGCTGGAGCACGTCGAGCGGCTTGCGAATCAAGTGGCGGATCCGGTCGGTGTTGATCACGACGCCGGCGTTGGTCACGTTGAACGTCTTGGCGACGCCCAGGAGGCCCACCTCGGTCTCGTACTCTTCCTCGGGGATCCACAGCTCGTACAGGGCGCCGCCGCCCGTGATGATCGTGCGCGCGACCGGCACGCCGGTCTCGTTGACGACCTCGGCGCCGACGTTGGGCGAGCTCAGCGCGTTGCTGCCCGTCGCGTAGAGCGCCTCGACGTTATACTGGGTCGGCGTCTCGTTGTTCGTGTACCAGGTGCAGCCGAGGCCTCGGCCGATGATCAGCCCCGCGTAGACGCCGGAGTTGATTCCGGCGGTGTTGCCCAGGCTGTTGTTGATCGACGCGAAGCGAGGATCCGAGAAGAGCTGCGTCACGCCGTCGGTGGACAGGTGGATGTGGTAGGTGCCGTCGGGGTGTGGGGGCACGCTCTGGCCGCGCATGAGCTGCACCGCCGCAATGATCATATCGATCGTGAGCATGCTCGAGCCGGTGAGCCCGTCGATCGTACCGGCGCCGCCGGCGCGCAGGATGCGCGAGCGGTGCAGCGCGCGCACGCGCGAGCGGACGGCGAGGTTGGCGCCGAGCGGCGTGCCGAGCATGATCGTCCCGGGCCCCTGGGGCTCGCCCGCCTGGTCGGGCACTGCCGCGATCACGCTGTTGGCGATGTTGCTCGCGCCGAGCTGGATCGAGATCGGCGCCGCCGGCGAGACGCCCTGAATGCCGCCCGAGACCAGGCGGTCGAGGAAGCCGTTCAGGTTGGCCACGCGCAACGCGCTCGCGCCCGTGGTCGCCGCCGTGATCGTGACCGTGTCGGCGCTCAGGTACGCCGAAAAGAGCTTGTCCCGCGTGCAGCGATTGATCGTGATGCCCGCGTTCTCGCCGAGCTTCTGCGTGTCGAGGAAGAACTTGTTACCGATCATCGCCCGCGAGGTCGGCATGTGGGTCTGGAGCCGGTCGCCGTAGGGCTTGGCCTCGACGCGAAACTGCTCGGTCGCGTAGGTCTTGGGCGTCGGATCTTGCGCCGGCGGCAGCGGCTTGGTGCTGATCGGCATGGTGCCGGCGCGCGTGATGATTTTCACATCGCCGATGTTGGCCTCCCAGCGCTCGGGCGTGGCCTCGGCGCGGAAAAGCTGCTTCGGCATGAGCGCCTCTTGGAAGCCGCGCTGAAGGATGCCCTGCTGAATCATGTTGACGACTGAGGGGTCAAAGCCCTGAAGGGTGACTGTCATGGGGCACTCCGACCGTGTGTATCGGTTGGGTTGGTGTTGGCCCCGCTGAATCGCCCGTTCTGTCCGCTCGGCGTCGCGTGTTGCAGGGTGCCGCCGTCGGCGGCGTAGTTCGTAGCGGTGACTCTATCCCAAGCGGCGCCAAGGCGCCGAGATCAGACCGGCAGGCCGATCGAGCGTTTATAGGTCTGCCACTCGTCGGCCGTGGCCTTGCTCGCGTCGAAGGTCTGCCCCTGCCCCTGTGCCCCGGGGCTCGGGGGCGTGCCGGGCGGCGTCGCCCCGCCCGCGGGGACCTGCCGCGTCGGCACGGGGGCGGCCCCGAGCGCGGCGCGCTGCGTCTCGTCGGCGATCGCGGCCTTGAGCGCGGCGTCGGCGGTGATGTTCGGGTCGGCCTGGCGGGCCTGCTCGAACAGGAAGCCGGCGTACGAGGTGTTCTTGAGCCCGAGCTCGGCGCACGCGGCCGAGAGCTGCCCCTGCTGCTCAAGCTTGGTGGCGCGCGCGCGCTCGGTGGCGAGCTCGCGCTCGGCCTTGCTGGCGCGCTCCTTCTCGCGCTCGAGGTCGCTCAGCTGCGCCAGGCGCGCGACCTCGGCAGCCGTCTCGAGGTCCTTGGCGCGCGCGATCGCGGCCTGCGCCGCCTCGGGCGTGTCGAACCCGAGGGCCTTCATGGCCGTGCGGCGCTCGCGCTCGAGCCGCTCCTTGAGCCAGCTCGGCTCCTTGCCCCCCTCGGGGGCGGGCGCGTCGCCGGCAGGCGGCGTTGCGGCTCCTGGAGGGGCCGCTGGCGGGGTTACTGGGGGCGTGGCCGCCGTGGGCGTAGGCGGCGGCATGGCAGGGGCAGCGGGCGGCGGCGGGGCCGCGGGGCTGGTCTCGGGCGGCATGGTCAGGTCCTCATGGGTGGGGCTGGGGTCAACGGGCGTTGCGCCCCCCTGCGCGAGCCGGGGAGCGCCTGGTCAAAGGAGCCGGGTGTTTTTTAGACGCCGCCGACGGTGAGCTCGAGCGCCTCGCCGACGCCCTTGCGCTGCACGTTGCCGATACCCGGAACGGCGAGGTAGCGAACGGTCGCGCGCGTGACCGCGTCGGCCGCCGCGAAGGCGACCTTGCTGTCATCGGCGGCGCCGATCGCGGCCTGGCCCGCCGCGGGCACGCCCGGGCGCTGCACGATGGTGCACGCGCCGAGTGCGCCGCCGGCGGTGCGCGTCGCGCCGAGCAAGAGCGTCGCGCGGCGGGTGCCGAGCAGAACGCCCTCGTTGGCGACGACGTCGACGGTCTCCTCGAAGACCTCGCCCTCGACCGCCACGTACGTCACGGTCGCCGACGTGATCGCGTCGGCCGTCGCGAACACGATATCGCCCTGCGCGTTGACCGTGACCTCTCCGGTCGCAGGCGCCGCCGACGAGCCGGCCGCGAGCGCCGACTTGTAGCCCGAGGTCGTGCCCATGCCGTACGCGATCAGCACGCGCGCAGCCTTGGCCTTCTCCGGCAGCGTGAGCTTGTGCGACGCCACGGCACCGCGCACCGTGCGGGGGATCAGCGCCAGGGCCTCGCCCGCGCCTGCCATCTGGAGCAGGTGCGGGATCGAGTTGGGATTTCCGTTGTTGAGACCTTCGCGAACTGTCGGCATGGGGCCGCTCCCTTCCATCGCTTGCGTGTTACGCGCCTGCGACAAGCACCTCGACGGTGGCCTGCCCGCTCACTTCCACTCGGCCGACGCTGCCCGAGCGGCCAAACTGCATCACGACCAGCCCGTCGACGTCGACGTCGCTGCCCTTGCCCACCCCCCCGAGCCACGTGCTGAGCCCGAGCGCTGCGACCGCCGTGCCCGTAAAGGCGCTCAGCACGCCCTGCGCGCCCGTCCTGACCCCGCCGATCTCCACCTGCCCGAGCTGGCCCACCTTGGCAGGCTGAAAGGGCACGCCTACCAGCGCCGCGGCGCTGTTGATCCGCCGGGCCACGTCGTTCGCGGTGGCATCGCCCAGCAGGAACTCCACATTGACGGCCTGGCCGTCGACGCCGAACGCCAGGGTGAGCCCGTCGAGCGCGGCGACCGGGTAGATGGCCGCGGTCGAGACCGAGGCAGGCGCGCCCTCGAGGCGTAGCGCCACCGGGCCCGACGTGCGCAGCGCGAGCAGCTCGATCGCCTCGATCTGCTCGGTGGGCGCGAGTGCGACGTACTCGAGCGGCTGGGTCGCGACGGTGACCTCGCCGGAGCGGCACTGGGCGTAGGTCTCGACGCCGTACCGGAACCCGAGCTCGAAGGGGGCGATCTGAGCTTTCGAGCCGCAGTCGCCGCACACGCTCGAGCCGGAGCTCAGATAGCCCTTGGATTGAATCTGCACACGGCCCCCCCGGGTGGTACCGGGGCGAAGCTTACACCGGGCGCGTCCAGTGCTGAAACAAGCTCTCGCCCTGCGTCGATTCCGCGAGCTTCGACTTGAACCGCACCAGCGTGAAGCGCGCAGGGTCGGGGTCCTGCCCGAGGATGTTCTCGACCAGCCGCCCCATCTTCTCCTCGTCGAGCCCGCCGTTGCCGCAGCCCGGGTAGCTCAGCGCGATCTTGCCCAAAT
>Ga0207651_10000033_pt1 | contig 65351 bp, 68 predicted proteins | sample KBSM23metaG_FD_184328 | JGI IMG/M metagenome (GOLD analysis project Ga0207651, IMG submission 184328) | Miscanthus rhizosphere microbial communities from Kellogg Biological Station, Michigan, USA - KBS M2-3 metaG (SPAdes) (version 2) | ecosystem: Host-associated > Plants > Roots > Rhizosphere >... | reverse complement strand
GAGCAGTACTTGTCGCGCGTGGCCGGCGCTCTGTCTGCCATCACTGCGGCCACCGACGACCTGCGCCAGGGCGTCAGCAACAGCCTCTACGTGCACTGCTCGCCGAGCCTGGCGACGCTGTGGCTGATGCCGCGGTTGCACCTATTCGCCGCGGCGCATCCGGGCATCTCGCTCAACCTGTCGGCCGCACACACGCACAGCGACTTCGGCCTCGGCCAGGTCGATCTCGACATCCGCTACGGGGTACCGCGCTGGCCGAACGTCGTGGTGGAGCCGTTGTTCGAGGAGCGCATCGTCCCGCTCGCGAGCGCAGCGTTCATTCGCGAGCACCGGCTCAAGCGCGCTGAGCAGCTGCTCGGCGTGCCGCTCATCCAGAGCAACGTCAGCGTCGTGCAGTGGTCGGACTGGTTCGCCGCCTTCACCGACAAGCGCGCACCCGATCGCTTCACCCTTCGCTTCGACCGCGCGCACATGTCGTTCGACGCCGCCGCGCAAGGCCTCGGGGTGGCATTGGAAAGCACGACGACGGGCAGCAAGCATCTGGCCGAAGGCAAATTGCGCCCGGTGCTGGGCATGGACAAGTCGATCCGCGTCAAGGCGCACTTCGCCGTCTACCCGGCGCGCCATGCCAAGCGACCACCCGTCGAGGCGTTTCTTTCCTGGTTACACCACGAGGCGGCGGTGAGCTATTCCAGTTCAATCGGCGAAGCGCATCTGACGAATCGCAAGGCCAAACCAGCGCTCAGAGAATGACAATCAGGTGCCCTCGCCGAACATCAGCTTGCCGACGTCAAGCTTCCTTTGCATCGGGGGCTTGCAGAGCCGCGAGTCTTCTAATTTCCTCAGCACACGCCCTCACTTCTTCCTGGTTGAATCCCGGCTTTACATCGCCGCACATGGACTCGGCAGCCCGTTCGAAGGCCTGTCTATCAGTCAGGGTCGAAAGAACACCGATCGAGAACTTGGGGGATCCTCGCCACTGAACCGTCACCAGATTGCCTGTACGTAGGAGCTCAAAGTCCTCGAGTTGCAAGCGTGGTGGCTTGTGGGGTGCCTCTCGGGATAGGTCTTGCCGATTCTTCACGGCGCGACCCGGTCGGTAGGAGAGGTGAACTGGTCGCTGGGGCGCTCGCCCTTAGTTATCCAGATGCTTGCGAGCGCCGCCACGACAGCGTCATGGGCACGCGCCACCTCGCCTGACATGATTTGCAGCGCTTGAAAAGCACCGACGTTCTCGCTCTCAATGAGGTGCGACAAAGCATCGTCGTATTTCGCGCGAATCTCCCTAAGGCGCTCGTGTGCTTCGACCACCGACTTCCAATCTGGCATCAGGACCTCAGCAGCAAAGTTTGACTGTGCAGCAGTCCGTGCGTGCCGGCTTACCGTCAATCCATGCAGCTGCCAATCTCTGCACCACCAGCATCAAAACCCCCTCGTTTGAGGGGCGAGCGGACGCAACGCCACGGCTTGCTTGGAGCGCGCTCGAGTGGCTCTGGATCACTAAAGCCCTGGCCGGTAAGCGAGGGGCAAGCGTTCGTGGGTCAGGGTCAACACGGCCGCCATCGAACGGCTTGGCGGGCGCGGCCTTGATTCGGCGCACGATGGTCACGCTCGGGAGATGGTCGCTCATGGCTCTTCATCCTCTTCAACGAGCAAAGCGAGTCGATCCAGGCTCACAGTTCAAAGGCGTTCGCACCGGTTAAGCCACACCACTGCCTCCCGCATCGGCGCCGCCGAGAGGTTCACCGATCACAGAGTCAACGAGTTATCCGAATGCCTTGGGGGTCGATTGCCAACTGAACTCACGCCGTGGACTGTGACTCGCCGCTTGAGTTCTTTGTCGAGGACCGCAGCCACGTGTGCGTACTCCTCGAATGAAAAGGTAGGCAAGTTGGATTCCGCTCCTACCGATCCGCGCCGTGATCCCCTGGGGCACGTGCCTTGCCGGAAGGCTTTCGAGACTTGCTTCTCGGGGGAATTGCCGTGGGCCGGATCAGAACAGCGACCGTCCGCCGGATCGGCATCAGCCGGCGAAATTTTCTACGTCACACGGGTGGCGTCGCTCTCGGCGCGGTGTCGGCGCTTGGGGGCTGCGGAGGGCACCATTCGGACCCCGCTACGGTGCCGGCGGAGAGCGCGCTGTTCAGCCACGGCGTCGCGAGTGGAGACCCGCTGTCGGATCGGGTCATCCTGTGGACCCGTGTCACGCCGGCCAGCGCCGGGACGGTGACGCTGGATTGCGTTGTCGCCACCGACCCGGCGCTCGCCCACATCGTCGTCCAGCGCAGCCTCACCACCGATGCATCTGTGGATTACACGGTCAAGGCCGACATCTCCGGACTGCAACCCGAGACCACTTACTACTACCGCTTCACGACGTCGCCCGGAACGGCGTCGCCGATCGGCCGCACCAGGACGATGCCGGCGGGCACCGCCACCCGCGTGCGGCTGGCCGTCGTGAGCTGCTCGAACCTGGCGAAGGGCTACTTCAACGCTTATCGCCGGGTCGCCGAGCGCGCCGATCTCGATCTCGTCCTCCATCTCGGCGACTACATCTACGAGTACGGCGTCAGCTCGGGCGACGTGCGGGTCCACGAGCCCGCCGGCGAGACCGTGAGCCTCAGCGACTATCGAACCCGCTACGCGCAGTACCGGCGCGACTCGGACCTGCAGGAACTGCATCGCCAGCACCCCATGATCGCCATCTGGGACGATCACGAGCTCGCCAGCAACGCCAATGCCCTCGGCTCCCAGAATCACACGGAAGGCGCCGAGGGAACCTGGTCCGCGCGCGTCGCCGCGGCCGTGCAGGCGTACTACGAGTGGATGCCGGTGCGGGTGGTCGATGCCACCAACCCGCGCAAGGACTACCGCAGCTTCTCCTTCGGCAACCTCGTCGATCTGCTCATGCTCGAGGAGCGCGTCCTGGCTCGTTCGCCGCAGCTGCCGTCGAATACGAGCATCCCGAACGTCTTCACGCAAACCGGCGCGTTCACCGACCCGCGCCGAGAGATGCTCGGCACCGAGCAGCACGACTGGCTTGCCAGCCGGTTGCGGTCGTCGACCGCCAAGTGGAAGTTCGTCGGCCAAGGCGTGATGCTGGCGCAGCTGAAGATCGAGCCCGCGACCAACGCTGCGGGCGGCGGACGGTTCATCAACCCCGACCAGTGGGACGGATACCAACCCGCGCGCGACCGGCTCTATGACGTGCTGAAAGGCAACGGCACGACGGCAGCGGTCGACAATGTCGTGGTGCTTACCGGCGACGCGCACAGCTCGTGGGCCGCCGACCTGACCCAGGACCCGAACAATCCGAGTGTCGCGACGGGAGGCTACGACCCGGCGACGGGAACGGGGTCGCACGCGGTCGAGTTCGTTGACACGTCCGTGACATCACCGACTTTCTTCGACACCGGCGGCCTGGCCGCTACGACCTTGCGGCTGATCAATCCACATTTCAAGTACATCGACTTGACTCGACGCGGCTATATGCTGGTCGACGCAGACGCGTCGCGGGTGGTCAGCGAGTGGTGGTACGTCGACACCGTCGCAGCGCCGAGCAGCGGTCAGTCGTTCGGGGCCGCGTTCCAAGTTCAGGACGCTGCCAATCACGTAACTCCGGCTGGGCAGACGAGTCCACGCCCCAATCCGCCCGCGCCGGCGCCCTGAGAGGGCATCGAGCGTGACAGACCCACGCACCGCAGACCGTCCGCGCGATCATGTCCGTGTGAAGCCGCTCCGAACGGGTCTCGGCGGATGAGTCGTCGTGGAAAAAGCACGACCGCATAAGCGAAGTTCAAGACTAGCAACGTCTCGGAGTTCCGGCTCAGCCGACGTTGCGACGGACCGCTGTGGCCGGACTCGGGCGTACGCGACAGTCAGCGATGTGGTGGCCGAGCCCGAATGGCAGGTTTCGGGCGAGGCGATCGGAAGGTCGAGGAGCCGCAGTCGCCCCCAAGCGGTCCAACGACATGACATTGCTCGCCGGGAAGTCGCCGTCTACCCTGACACTCGAGCCGCCTTGCTGCTGAGAACCTCGGGTACGCAACCGCACCACCGCGGGCGCGCCACTGGGCCGCTAGACGTCGATGTGTGGAACGTTCCTTAGGCCGCGATCAACGCCTTCCTTCCTACCGCTGACTTCATCGCTGATCGCGTCTCCTTTGTTGACCGCTTCAGAATGAACGACATGACGAAGCGGGCGACCCTTTTCGCGGCTGCTTGATGCAAGCCGAGCAAGCTTCTGCCCTGCGACGCTTCGGGCGTGACCTGCCGCCTGAGCGGCGCGTTTATGCGGCATTCTTCCTGTACGCGTTCGCGATGGGCGGCATCTTCCCGCGGCTGCCGGAGATCCAGCGCGGCCTCGGAGTCGCCGAAGGCGCTTTCGGCATTGCTCTGATCGGCACGGCCTGCGGAACCATGGTGTCGCTGAGCCTCGCAGCTCCGGCGATCGAACGCATAGGCCACCGCAACGCGCTGCACACTCTGACAGCCTTGCTGCCGTTGCTGTATGCCGTCGCCTCGCTAGCCAGTGGAGCGGTCATCTTCTTCGCACTGCTGGTGCCGGCGGGCCTGTGCATAGGTGCGCTCGAAATCGTTGTTAACCTCGAAGCTGATCGCGTCGAGCACCGCAGCGGTCGGCGCATCATGAACCGCGCGCACGCCTTCTGGAGCGCTGGCTTCTTCGTCGCCGGCATCATCGGCGCAGTGCTGTCGCAAGCCGGCATATCGCCGCAATGGCATCTGGGGTTGATGATGCCGCTGGTATGGCTGGGCCTAGCGTTGCTGCTCGGGCGTTTCGACGCCGCGCCGCATCGCACGACAGCGCACGGAGCGGCGCCAAAGCGCTTCGCCCGGCCGACCTCCGGTGTAATGGCTTTGGTGGTGGTGACTTTGTCGGCGATGGTGCTCGAAGGAGCCGGTGCCGACTGGTCAGCGATCTACATGCGCGACGTGTTCGGCGCGGTGCCGTTCGTCGCCGGCCTGGCGGTGGCCATCGGGGCGTTCACGCAGGGAACGACCCGTTTCTTCGCCGACCGCTTTGTCGAGCGCCATCAGCCGGTGGCGGTTGCGCGCGTGCTGCTTGGCGTGCTCGCAGCCGGCACCTTGGTCGTCTTCTTGGCACCGTCATCCGGGCTCGCGCTGGTCGGCTTCGCGCTGATGGGCGTGGGCACCAGCGCGATATTTCCGCTGGCCATGTCGGCGGCCGCGCAGCGCACCGACCGCGCCGCGGCGACGAACGTGGCTGCGCTGGCGCAGTTTTCGTTCGTCGCTTTCCTGCTCGGCCCGCCGCTTCTGGGATATGTCGCCCAAGCCTTCGGCATCCGCTGGTCCTTCGGGGTAGCCTTGCCGCTGGTTGCGCTGAGCTTCGTCGCCGCGTCGGCATTGCGCAGCCGCAGATGAACCGACAGGATTGGCCATGGCCATGAACGTGGCTACGACGCCGCAATTCAGTTCCCACGTGCGTCGGCAAGCGGCGTGCTCACGGTGCTCCTGAGTTGCCCTATGACACCGCGCAAGCGTCGCTTTTAAGCTGACTCGCTCGAACCCGAGACCACCTTTAGGAGGGCGATGACGAAAGCGGAACGCTTGGCAATCGACGTTCCATGCTCACCCTCAGCGCGAACAATATTCTTTTCTGTCGCTTGATTGTCAGCCGAAAGTCGCCGGCCTATTCTGTTGCGGCCAGCACGTGAGGTGCGTGACGAACCCCGCGTCACTGCATAACGAAGAAGGAGACAGTACATGGCGCGAACCTGGAAAGGAGCGCACGCTGCTGCGCTCGCATTGTCCTTGTGCAGCGGGTCGGTCTTGGCGCAAGCCAACATCGTCGTCAACGGAAGCTTCGAGTCGGGTCTGACCTCTTGGTCGACGTCCAACTTTCTCTTGCAGGGCTTCGACTTCGGGATCGACTCGGCCGCGCACAGCGGATCGAACGCCTTCTTCGGCGGCGCGATCGATGGCCTCGGCTTTCTGAACCAGAGTCTCGCGACGACTGCCGGCAGCACCTACAACGTCGACTTCTGGCTCGCAAGCGACGGGTTCTTGACCAATCAGCTTCGCGTGGTCGTCAATGGGCAGACGATCCTGAGCCGCGATGACACTCTTTTGCAGCCTTACAGCGCATACCACACGACCTTCGTGGCGAACGGCGCCGTCAGCCAGTTGCAATTCGGATTCCGCAACGACTCGGGCCTGCTGCATCTCGACGACGTTGCAGTTGCGGCGGTTCCCGAGCCAGAAATCAGTCTGATGATGGCCATCGGTCTGGGCGCCTTGGCCTTCGCCCGACGTCGGCTCAGGCGAAGACCGAGTCACGCATGAACCGGAACGGGCGGCCATGAATCGGGATCTCGCAAGGCCACTTTGTGCACTGCTCATCGCGGCGCCGCTGGTGGCCTGCGGTGGCGGTGGTGGTGGCGATCCGCTCGCGGATCCCGTGGCAATGAGTGCGGCACCCAATAGCAGCACAGCCCTCGAGGCCATGAAGTCTGCGCAGCCGGATGAGTGCGCAACCGATCAGTGATCGGATCCAACGTTGTGGAGAGAGCGAGATGAACCGTGTCTCTTTTCGAGTTGCCGTCAAAGCGATGGCCGCAGCTGGCATCGTGCTTTCATCGTCCGCCGTGCTTGCGCAAACGCAAGCCATGATCGCTGCACGAATGAAGTTCTTCGGCCCCGACAACGTCGATGCCACCACCGGTGCGGTGAAGAAGGACAAGGTCATTCTTTCCTGGCCCGGTCATGTCACCGGGGTGTTGTCTCTCCAGGGCCGAGTCGTCATGCTCGACACGTACGTCCCTCGTCTCGAGGTGACTCCCGGGCGGACCCCGTTCGTGATCAAGGACCTGGTCGACCTGAAGCCGGAGGCGCTCTTCTTCGGTCACGGCCACGGTGACCATGCCGACAACGGCGCGTTCATCGCCGCGAAGACGGGCGCCACCATGTACATGACTCCCGAGGCCTGCACGACGGCCCAGACGGCGCTCACCCGGATGAAGAACGACCCCTTCATGCAGGCAGATCCCTTCTTCGCGATCCCCCAAAGCACCACGATCAATTGCATCGGCATCACCACAGCCGGATCGACGCCCGGGACCGAGGTGGTTCGGATCAACCAGCTCGAGCCGCTTGTCTGCATCAACAGCTTCCGGTCGCTGCATTCCCAGTCGGTACCGGTGGACCCGGACTGGGGTCCGAACACGCTCACTGCGAACCCGGACCCGCGCGATGCCACGTTCTTCCCGCCAGGAGTACCGCTGACGCCTTCGGATCCGCGGCAACCGGGGCAGCAGGATCTTCGCCAGGGCGCAGGACCCGGAGGGACGGACGAGCTCGTGTATCAGTTCGTGGTCCGGAGCGGCTACAACTTCTCGCTGTTCTGGAACAACTCGATCGGTGCGCTGAAGGAAGGCATCGGGTCGAACTGGCTGAACGGAACTCCGGCGGATGGTCAGCGGCTTCTGAACCTGCTGAGGATCCTGCCGAACACCGACCTGTCGTACACCACCTTCGATTCGAACAACATCCCGAACAATGGCTGGCGAGACAACGTCTACTGGGCAGAAGCCATGCGGCCCAAGATCCTGACCACCGGCCATGCCGCGGTTGCCAACGCGCTGACCTGGTACGTCGGGCTGACAAGGCAGTTCGCGTTGATGGAGCAACCCAAGAACGCCTGGCCCGGCTTTCCCAAAGCGCAGTGGCCGATCATCCGCAATCACACGGACCCGACCGATCTGCTCAAGCCGGAGGTCTACAGCACCGGCGACCCGTACTGGGCCCATCCGCAGAAGGCGGCAAAGATGGTCCAGTTCTGCTCTTGACCAGGCAGGCGTCACCAAGACCAACGATCTCTCAAGCACGACCGGGCGCGATCCGATCGCCAGTGACGGCACTGCCGGTGTAGGCGAGACCCCTGCGAAAGGCTCAAATATGAAACACGATTGGGTCACACGAACCTACGCGCTGCTCGCGAGCGCTGCCCTCATCAGCTGCGGCGGCGGCGGGACGATGTCCGACGGCAGTAACGCCACGACCGAGGCCGCTGCTGCGGCCGCTGCCGAGAGCGCGAAGGAGGCGGCCGCCATGGCTACCACCACGCCCGTACCGCGCGAGTGCGCAACGGAATGAGCCTGCAGGAGACAAGCGAATGGAAAATCGTCATATCCAGCGCGCGCTCGTGAGGGCGCTTGGCGCGGCCGGCATTGCGGTCGCCTCGTCGGCGGCGCCTGCAGCCGACCAAGCCATGATCGACGCACGCGTCAAGATCTTCGGTCCCGAGAATGTCGACGCAGCGACCGGCGCGATCAAGAAGGACAAGGTCGTTTTTTCATGGCTCGGGCACATCAGCGGCGCCGTGTCGCTCATGGGTCGCGTGATCATGCTGGACACCTATGTCCCGCGCCTCGAGGTCACTCCCGGCCGCACGCCCTTTGTGATCAAGGATCTGGTGGACATGAAGCCGGAGGCGATGTTCATCGGCCATGGCCACAGCGACCACGCCGACAACGCCGTGTTCATCGCCGCGAAGACGGGCGCGACCATCTACATGACTCCCGAGGCCTGCAGTACGGCGCAGGTCGCGCTGGCGCGCATGAAGGCCGACCCGTTCATGCAGGCCGACCCGTTCTATGCGATCGCGCAGGGCACCACGGTCACCTGCGTGCCCATCACGACGGCCGGCTCGACGCCCGGAGCGCAGGTTATCCGCATCAACCAGCTCGAGCCGCTGGTGTGCATCAACGCCTTCCGCGCCTTGCACTCGGTGTCGGTCCCTGCGGATCCGGACTGGGGGCCCGTGCCGGTCGTCGACACGCCGGACCCAAGGGATCCGACCTTGTTTCCGCCCGGGGTGTCGCTCACGCCCCCTGCGAACCCGGCGAATCGCCAGCCTGGCCAGCAGGACCTGCGCCAGGGCAATGGGCCCGGCGGTGCCGACGAATTGAACTTCCACTTCACGCTGCGCAGCGGCTACAACTTCACGCTCCTCTTCAACAACTCGGTCGGTGCGATGAAGGAAGGGCTGGGAAGCAACTGGCTGAATGGCACCCCCGCCGACGGCCAGCGTCTGCTCGATTTGATCCGCAATTTGCCGAACACCGATCTGAACTTCGCGACGCTGTCGTCGGGCAATACGGACAACAACGGCTGGCGCGATTCGGTGTACTGGGCTCAGGCGCTGAAGCCGAAGATCATGACGACCGGCCACGCGCCGATCGGAGGCGCGCTGCAGTACTACTCCGGATTCCTGAACCACCTCCAGCTGATGGAGCAGCCGAGGAATGCGTGGCCTGGATTCCCCCGCTCCCAGTGGCCGATCGTTCGCAACCACACCGATCCGACTGATATCTTGAAGCCGGAGGTCTACAGCACCGGTGATCCGTACTGGCTGAACCCTGAAAAGGCTCCGAAGATCGCCAGGTTCTGCTCGTGATGCAGGGATGGGTAGATGGCGAGGAGTTGGGCGAGGAGCCGTAGGTAAATCAGGGGTCTGACGTTACGTCAGGCCCCCTTTCGCTTCAGGCAAGCACGAACCAATCGTAGACATGCGCGCATTCGGTGAACGTGACGCGCGCCGGCAGCTCGGCGGGTGCCTCGTGTCGAAAGTACGATCGAATGCTCTGCATCTCGGTGGGGTCCTTGATCCGCAGATCACCGAGCCCTTGGTCGTTCATCACAACGGGCCGGCCATCACGGGCCAAGTCCCATCCCACCAGCAAGCGCCCACCCGGCCTAAGGAGCGTGCGGACTGTCTCGATGGTCCGTTCCTGCTCGTCGAGGCGATCGATCCCGTAGCCGAATGGGCCATTCATGATGACCACGTCGAGCGATTCAGGCTTGAAGAAGGAGGCCACGTCCAGGACGTTGGCGATGATGTGCCGCTCCTGCGGCCGGAGGCGCGCCACGCCCGGATTGAGATCCAGGGTCCAGTATTCGCATTCCGGCTCGGGCGGGAACCATTGACCGTAGTGCGCGGTGTACGTCTCCACTCCGACGTCGAGTACCCGGGAAGGCTTCAAGTAAGCCAGCGCCGGGAGGATGGACGCCTCCATGTATTGACGGTCGGGCAAGTGGTCGAAGACTTCGGTGAGCAATCGGCCCTGCACTCGGGTCTTCAGTGCCTTCGGGATCAGCGCGCCCAGAAACGGTAACCGGGTGATCTTCCGACCGAGCTGGTAAATCTCATAGGTCAGGCGCCCCTTTTTGTCTGGGCGGCTGGGAGTGTCGCTGACCGCATCCATCCTCATGGCTCGGGGGGCAGGAAGTGAACCGCCTCGGAATTCGTATGGCCGTTGGCCTGTGACTCTCAGTGTATTCTGGTGACTCCCGGGGCCCGGAACTGGTCTGTTAATCCGTAGGTCCGTGGTTCGAGCCCGGGTCGGGGAGCCAAGATAATCAAGGGGTTACGTCGAGAGGCGTAGCCCCTTCGTCGTTTCTGATACCGATCGCCATGTCGAGCGCCGTGGCCGATCGTTGATGTTTGCCTCAGGGAGGGTTCACGAGATCGGCAAGCTCGTGATCTGCCAGCGAGTACGTGTTGTCTTGGGCGTAGGGGTCGTTGGACATTACTGCCACAAGTAGCCCACCGCTAACGACGAGCGACAACAAGCCGATGAAAAGAAGCAATTCCATGCGACCTCCCGTGGAGACGCGTGCACAACATATTGCTCCACTTCTCGGCCGAGCGCTCGCGTTCAATTGATCGCCGCGACGGCAGAGAGCCGTCTCCATGCTGGATCGGTCGGAGCTGAGTCAGCATCGGTTTTGGCGACGCTGGCCGACCCGCTGATCGTCGATCTTGGGCCAGGCCCGGGCGCGGGCCCATGCCTCGTTTCGCGGGTGGGTCACCGATAGCCGGTGTCGTTGGCGGCGTGAATGATCCAGATCAGGTGCGAATTGGAGTCGAAGCCCGACGAGCCGGCGAAGATCAGTCGGCCCTGGCCCTTGTACGCCATCTCGTAGCGGTGCCTGTCGGCGCCATAGTAGAACGGTATGAACGCCTTGCCGGTGACGTAGGCGCCCTGGTCGGTGGGCTGGCCGACGATGTCGGTCACCTGCTTGGCGCTCATGCCGATCTTCAACGGCGTGAACTTGCTTCCTGGTGCCGGCTTGCCGGTGATTTCGCCTTCCCAGTCCCCCACTCCCTTGACCTTCTGCCCGTAGCCGGCCTCGACCTTCTTGACGTCGACGACCTCGCCGCGCTCGTTCATTCCGGGGCCGGTCTTGGCGGCAGGTGCGGTGGCCGGCGCGGCGGTTGCAGGCGCCTCCGATTTGGTACCGCTCATGCCGGGCATATTGGCGCAGGCCGACAGCAGCACGGCGGCGGTCAGCGCGCCGGGAAGAGCGATGGTTCGAATATTGGATCTCATCCTTGCTCCCTCATGGTTGTGCCCGGGCCCCGGCGGGCCAGCGCGCGAGGCGCGAATCGTTCTTCCCTCCCGTAACGCCACGGCGAGTCCGGGGTCTCGTTCAAATGTACGCTTGCGCATCCGAGTTGGCTATTTAGAAGCCAAGACCATCTCTGCCGGGTCTTCGCCTTCGCGCTGGGTCACGAGGCCGAACATCCCGTCCACCTGGCAGTGCCTGTTGAGGACCCCGCGCAGCGTGTGAAAGAACTCGATCGGTCGGTCAATTTCGACACGGTGCCGATCCGATCCCCTGCCAATCCGTCGGCGGGCGCCACTCCAGAGAGTTTGAATCGTCTGCACTGAAAGCGCATGACCCCCTTAAACGAGGGTTCACGCCTGACGCCGGACGCCTCTAGCATCACTTCAGACGGTGGCGAGGCGAACTTAATCATCCTTGCCGAACAGCCTGGCGATGACGCTCGTGCCGGCACCGTCTCCACACAGGCACCCGCAGCAAGCGAGCACACGGGAAGCGAACGACATTTATCGTCAAGCGACATAGACGATCGCGCTGTCGGTGCCCCTGGCTTCTATGTCGACCACAGGCTTGGCCGGCGACGAAGTGTCACCTGCACGCCACGCGCAACTGCGCGCTTCGAGTAAGGCACCTGGGTGAGGGGTGGCAGTTACAGCTGCTTGCAGCGAAGCTTCCTGGCGTCCACATGGACGTTGAGGAGGTGCGACATGTCTTTGCTGCAGCAAATCATCGATGGCTCGCTGGTCAGCCGCCAGAGACTGATGGAATCACGCGAGTTCTATTCACCGTCCGAAAGGAAAGGGCCGGCCCGGGTTGCGCTGGCGCGGTGGACGAATCGTGTTCTCGAGCAACCTGCACTCGGCGTGGCGCGAGAGCTTGCCGGTCTTTCCGAGACCGAGTTGGACGAACTGGAAGCCGAGTTCCGCCGCTGCCCGACGCGTCAGCCGCGACAGTGGGTGCGCTGCGCCGTCGTCGTCGGCATCGTGCTGATGGCGCTCGCCGGTCTGGGGCTGGGCTTGCAGGCGTTGACGAGCCTCGGAGAGACCGCGAGTCGAACCTTGCAGGCAGCCAGCGTCGCCTGCCTACTGATCGGACTCCTCCCCCTCGGGGTGGGTCTGATCTCGGCCTTTGGTGGGCTCCATCTCGACCTGAGCTACGGCACCGTAGGCCTGTATGTCGGGAAGCTCGACGAGCAACACCCGTGGCTCTACGACGCTCGTAGCCTCACGAAACACGGAATCGCGGAAGAGTATCGACAACGCACTTTGCACGAACGCGGTTTCCTGAGAGGCGCCGACTTCGTCATGATGCGCGAGCTGGTTCAAGCGCAAGAAGCACTGGCTCGCGTGCGGGCGGCGCGCTCGGTGGCCGAGCAGTTCCAGTCCCTGCCCATGGCAGCCCAGCCGATCGTGCACGAGCCGCGACTGGTGAGTGTCAGCGCAGCGCGCGACCACCGTGAACCCCTCAACGCAGAGATGTCACGAGCGCGGCCGTGAGTACTTTCGGAACTTGACGCTGTCCGGGCTTCTATGGATGCGACGCAGCCGAACAATGGTGAACGTTGCGGTGAGCAGAAGCGCACTGCACAGGAGGCCGAAGTCGGAGTTGCTGAACGAGGCTGACGCCAGACCGACAACGAAGTACACGTAGGGAGAGACTTCGTACCAGAGGGCCCCGAGACTCATCGTCGCACTCCTACTGGACTATCAATCTATTCGAGAGCACCCGGGACAGTCTTGGGGAAGTCGCTGATTTCGAGGTGAAGGACAGTGTCGGCGTAGGGAAGGTCCATCGCCGCAGGTGACCCGGCGGGGGGCGGTGGGAGGAGGCTGACCCGCCCCCATCCTTCGGGGGGTCTGGTTGGGTTCAAATCAGAGCCGCGCACCGCTCGTACGACCGTGAAGTTCATCGACTCACCGACTTTCTCTTGCTTCCGGATCGACTTCATCCCATCGGGGCCACGTGCCGGGGGAGTCGGTTCGAGTCGTGAGAATAGGTAACCGCCTCCAGGTCTCATATCCCTCGAACACGGGTGGCCGAATTGAGAGGCAAGTCGCGGAGTCCGCGTCGCCTGGCCCTCAGGTCTGAGCCGGCTTGGTCGAATACGAAGCCATGCAAGGGCCTCGGAAGTTCGTCGAGTACTGGCGGTGGCGCTACCGTGACCCGCAGACCGGCCGCGTCTGTCGAACCCTGTTTCAGCTCTCCGAAAGGGAGGCCGCGGCGTTGCCTGAAGCCGAGCGAATCGAAGGCTCGATGTTGCTGCGAGAAGTCGATGGTGACGACTTCCCGGACACCGGCCCCGAAGTCCATCGACTCAGCCCCGAATCACAGCAGAGCCCGTGAGCGCGCCCGCCATGCTGCCCGGCAGCCGTGCCGACCACTTCCCGCTTCTCCTCTGCGTGAAGTGCAAGCGGCCGCAAGAGAGAAGCGGCGGAGTGATCTGCGGCACCCGGTTCGTCTGCCGCACGTGCTTCAGCAGCAGGAAGTTCAAGTCCGTCTTGGGCCGGCAAGGCTAGCTTCGGCATGCTTTCAACGAGCCACCGCGAGAGGCGGTGAAAGCAGTGAGCCAGGGGCGCCCTTGCGGAGCTCAAGGGCCGCTTGGGGTGGCCGATGTCCACATAGAGCCTCCCTGCGCCAGCTGCACTTCCCACCTTGGGCGCCGGGTTCGCCCGCACTGCTGATTGCTCGGTAGCCACGACCGCCTATGGGGGGACGATGACGGTTGATTCGTCGCGCCGACCTGACGCAGCGGCCGATGCCGCTCTGCGCTATGCTGAGCCGATGGAGATCTGGCTGCTTTTGCTTCTTCTTGCGCTCGCGGGTGTGGTGGTCTGGGCATGGTGGCGAATTCGCGTTTCTGCCTCGAGCAGTTCGACCCAACATCCCGGGCAGAAGCAAGTATTCGAGACCACCATGGGTGATCTACGCGACCTGCGTCATGCATTGCGGCCTCTGCAGAAGGATCGCCGGGATCATCCGCCAGGCTGATTCAGGGAGCGCGAGCTCTCAGCGCAATTTCGTACGCCTAAGACGCTTCGCATTCGAGACTGCCTTCCGATGAATCGGTGCGAGCCCGGCGCCTACGATGCGCGAGGTCGCGCTCTGCGCCCGAACAGCGTGTAGCCGAGGCGTAGCGCCGGTCATCAGAGAGAGCGCGAACTGCTGCTGAAAGCGGACCCCTTCCGCGAACATGCCCATCCACGCTTGTGCGACGGCTGCTTGCTTTTCCCGGACCATGCCAGTGAATTCCTTGCGATCACGGCCACTTAGGGTGGGGCCGGCCAGGGCCATGCGCGCGAGCCGATGTGCGATCACCTGCGGTGCCGCGAATCCGAGCTCAGCGAGCTTGACTGCGGTTCGGGTACCTCGGGGCTTTCGCTTCGACTGCATGACCATGGCTCGACTTTAGTGATCAAGCAACGCGACCATTTCCCTGGGGCTAATGGCGACGTGTGCTAGTGCACCGGCTCTTCCTCGTCCTCGTCCAGTGCCCTCGGCCCAGGTCAAACGAGCCCGGCGAGTACCGAGCCGCGCCGCCGCGTCTACAGCGTTTTCAGGAAGTCGATCAGCTGCTGGCGCGACTCGTCGTCGAGACGAGCGAAACGGCTGCGCGCGTGCGACGCCTCGCCCGCGTGCGCCAGGATCGCATCGGCGATCGTCAACGCGCGGCCATCGTGCAGGAACCGAGGGCGCGCGCTCAGGCCCCAAAGGGGCGCGGTCTTGAACTCGCGCCCGGTCGCGGCGCCCTGCTCGATACCGTCACCGAGCTCGCCCATGTCGTGCAGCAGCAGGTCGGAGTAGAGCGGAACGACCTTGTAGGCCAGCGCGGCGACCGGGCTGGCACCGGTCGTCATCGTCGGACGGTGGCAGACATCGCAGTTGAGCTGGTTGAAGATCCGCTGGCCGACCAGCGCCGACGCCGACGCGCGAGCGGTCGGTGGCGGCGCGAGCAGGCGCATGAAGTCGGCGGTGAGATCGATGTCGCTGCGGCCGCTGGCATCTACCGGGTCGTTGATACCCGTCGTGACCATCACCCTGGCCAGCAGCGCCCGGTCGCCGTTGGGTGCGTTCTCGTCCGGAAACAGCCGGCTCGTCACTCCCATCTCGTTGAGATATGCGTCGGCCGCGAAGCCGAGCAGGCTCGCGTGCTGCGCTTTCCAGCCGAGCCGGCCGATGCGCTGCCCGCCGGTAGCGACGTCGGTGATTACCGCGGCGCGGCCGCTGACGCTGTCGGCCTTGCTGCGCTTCTCGTTCTGGAGGATGTCCTCGTCCGGGATCGCCTCGAGCAAGCCGGCGCCGAAGAGCGGCGTCGTGATGCGCTGCCCGACGACGTTGGCCTCCGGGGGCACCGACTCCTGCGCCTCCGGCACGATCGCGCGCGCCTGCAGCAGCGAGCCGCCCTTCTCGACCAGCGGATCGAAGTGGCCGCCGCTGGCGCGTCCGAAGCGCGTGACGGTGGTCGTTCCCGCGCCGCCGCTCACCGGGCCCGAGTGGCAGGACGCGCACGACATGTCGTTGAAGATCGGGCCCAGGCCCCCTTCGGACGTCTCGATGCTCTCGAACTCCTCTCGGCCGGCCTCGAACGCCGCCAGCTGGTCGGGCGTGAGGCCGACCAGGGGCGCACCCAGCTCCGTGACGCTGTCGAGAGGAGGATGAGGCAATGGCGGCACGCGGCGGAGCTTCTGCCGGTGGCCGGTCGGCAAGGTGGACGGTCCCGCCGCCACGGTCAGGGCGATGGCCGTGACGCTCGCGACAAACAGGGTGGCGACTGGGTGACGTGCGCTCATGGAGGATGCTCCGGGTCAGACTCCCTCGCTCGCGTGACCCGCCCCATGCGGCGCCTTGCGAGCGCAGGGCGACCGTACTGCGCATACTTGACACATCCCGGACACAGACGTGACGCAATGCAACCGACGCTGCCCCCGCGCCTGCCGAAGTGATGCCGGTGTGATGTGTCGGGTTGGACACGATCTGCCGATCGAGTGGTGACATTGCAAGCGCCCAATCGACGACCGATGAACGACTTGGGCGCGCTAGCCCGATGGGAGCCGCTCAGCCTTCTCCGCATCCCCGCAGGATCGCCGCAGCAGCCGCATGCAACCCCCTGAGATCGAACGGCGGCCGGCGCGCTGCCTGGTCGTCGACGACGACAACGAGATCCGCGATTCGGTCGCGGACTTCCTCTCCGGCTTCGGCCTCGGAGTTGTCGTAGCGGCCGACGGCCGCTCGATGCGGCGAATCGTTTCCACCGAGCCGGTGGACGTGATCGTGCTCGACATCATGCTGCCCGACGAGAGCGGGCTGCATCTGTGCCAATGGGTGAGGGGCGCCAAGCCCGACATCCCCATCATCATGCTGACCGCGCAGGGGGACCCGGGAAGCCGCGTCGTCGGGCTGGAGCTCGGCGCCGACGACTACCTTGGCAAGCCCTTCGAGCCGCGCGAGCTCGTTGCCCGCATCCACGCCGTGCTGAGGCGGACCCGCGGCGGTGCGTCGGCGCCACGCTCCGACGACGTCGTCCGCTTCGACGGCTGGCAGTTCGACGGCATGCGGCGCCAGCTGGTGTCGCCAGGCAAGGTCGTGATCGCCTTGTCCGGCGCCGAGTTTCGCCTGCTCTCGGCGTTCCTCGAGCGGCCCGGCCGGTTGCTCAGCCGCGACCAGCTCCTCGACCTGACGCGCGCGCCCGGGACCGAGGTGAGCGATCGCAGCATCGACCTCGCCGTCTCCAGGTTGCGGCAGAAATTCAACGCCTCGGGTCGCGCGCCTCATCTCATCAAGACGGTGCGCGGCGAGGGTTATCTCTTCGACGTCCAGATCGAGCCGTGAAACGCTGGCTGCGCGACACGCTGTTCCTGCGCTTGTTCCTGCTGATGTGGGCGACGTTGGTGGTGAGTCACATCGCCGCGTTCGGCTTCGTGACGAGTGGCGTGCTGCCCGGCCAGCATCGGCCACCGGGCCGCGGCGCGGCCGAATTGCCAACATTCCCGTCGCTGCCGCCGACGCCGGGGCTGCCCGGCGAGGCCAGGCGGGTGCCGCCGGCGGAGCCGGGTGCGACTGCGCACACGGTGGCGCCGGCGCTGCGTCCGGAGCCGCCGCGGCTTCCTACGCACCTGCTCGTGATCGACTCCGCCGTGCGACTGCTCGTCATTGGCGCCGCGGCGGCGCTCGGCGCCCGCTGGCTCACCGCGCCGGTGCGACGCCTCGTGCAGGCAAGCGACGCCTTGGCGCGATCGCTGCCGGGCAACGACGCCTTGCCGACGCTCGACGAGCGGGCCGGCACTGCCGAGGTCCGCGAGGCAGCACGCGTCTTCAACGGCATGGCACGCGAGCTCGACGCGCAGTTCAGGTCGCGCGGCCTGCTGATGGCGTCGCTCTCGCACGACCTGAAGACGCCTCTGACCCGAATCCGGATGCGCCTCGAGAGCCTTCGTCCTGCGGATGACGCGCTCGTCCAGCGCAGCATCGCCGATATCCACGAGGCCAACGCCCTTCTCGACCTTGCCCTCGGCGCGTTCGGCTCCGGCGTTGACGACGAGCCGGTGCACACCGTCGACGTCGCCGCACTGCTGCAGTCGATGGTCGACGATCGCATCGAACAGGGTCAGCAGCTCGCGTTCACCGCCGAAGGGCTCGCCCTGGCGAGCGCGCGCCCGCTCGCCCTTCGCCGTGTCTTCGACAACCTGCTGAACAACGCCATCCGCTACGGCGAGCGCGCGGACATTCGCGTCGAGCCCGACCGAGAGCGCGTCCGCGTCCGCATCGATGACGCAGGACCGGGAATCGACGCGATGCTTTTCGACTCGGTCTTCCAGCCGTTCTACCGGGTCGAATCTTCGCGCAACCGCTCGACCGGCGGTATCGGGCTCGGCCTCTACATCGCGCGCGATCAGCTGCGACGCCAGGGAGGTGACGTCGTGCTCTCGAACCTCCGAACGGGGCTGCGCGCGGAGGTCACTTTGCCGCGGGCGAGCGATGAGTAGCGTCAGACGGAGAGCCGGCGACGCACCAATGTCATCGCGTACAAACCTTCCCAGTGCCAGCGACATTCCCGCCATTGGTCGACCAGATCGCGCCTGCCCAGACGCTCCGCGAGCATGTCCTGTTCGGCGATCAAGCCGCTCAGCTCACGAATCCTGCGAGCGTGGGCCAAGTCCCACCAGCCCGCCGACAGCGCGCGCCTCAGCGCGGCAATCTCGGTTTTCGCGGCTTCCGGGGTGACCGGTTCGTCGGCAACCAAGTACGCCTCTGCAAAATTCCGGCCCGCCGCAGCCGAGTTGTCGCTGGTTCGCCATTCCAGCAGGCGACGTTGTCGCCTCTTTTGCGACAGTGTGTCCGCTTTGAAATAGTTCGGCTTGTGCGGCACGGCCATCGAAATCGCCGGTTCCTCAAACCTCCTCCAGGATGGCCAGCAACTTCGAAGGATCTACAGGCTTGACAAGGTGATGCGAGAAGCCGGCTGCGCGGGTCTGGGCGCGGTCATTCTGCTGACCGTATCCGGTCACCGCAACGAGGACGGGTTCCTTGGGATGCGGCATCGACTTGAGTCTGCGTGCCAGTTCCAGTCCGTCAATGTCCGGCAGGCCGATATCGAGCAGGTACACATCCGCTGTGCGGGTAGCCGCGCGCTCCAACGCGTCGTGAGGATCGAACTCCGTCCAGACCTCGTATCCCTCTGCCTCCAGCAACATGGAAAGCGTCTGCGCCGCGTCCTTGTTGTCGTCCACCACGACAATCCGCAGCTGCTTGCGCCGTCGAGACTCGGGTTTCGCCGCTGTAGCAGCCGGCTCGTCCGCACTTGCTCCCTGCATCAAGGGCAGGCGCAGCGTGAAGACGCTCCCCTTGCCCGCGCCCTCGCTCCTGCACGCCACTGATCCGCCGTGCAACTCGATCAGACTCTTCACCAGCGCCAAGCCCAGCCCCAACCCACCCGAGGATCGATCAGGGGTGCGTTCTGCCTGCGCGAACAAGTCAAAGACCCGGTCCGTCATCTGGGGTTCGATGCCGATCCCGTCATCGCGCACGTTGATCTCTGTCGTCGTTCCTTGAACGACGGTCTCGACGGAGATGTGACCATCGGGAGGTGTGAACTTGGCGGCGTTGTTCAGCAAGTTCGTGAGCGCCTGCACGAGCCGCTTCTCGTCTGCGAGTACGACCGGTGCATTGGAGGCGTTCTCGATGGCAAGGTGATGGCGTCGTGCTTGCAGGGCCGGGCTGGACTGCTCAACCGCATCATTGATGACACGCCGGATCGCCACCGGCCTCATCTGGAGCTCGATCGTGCCCCGTGTGACGCGGGAAACATCGAGGAGGTCGTCCACGAGGCTTGTGAGATGGTCGCACTGACGAGCCACGACATCGCTCGCCTTGCGCACGCGTTCGTCCTGAACGTTCGAGCGGCGTAGCACTTCTGCGGCGACGCGGATGGGTGCGAGCGGATTGCGGAGTTCGTGCGCGAGCATTGCCAGGAACTCGTCCTTCCGAACGTCGGCCTCTCTCAGCTTCTGGACGGCTTGGCGCGCCTGTTCCTCGGCCCGCTTCACCGTATCGATGTCGACGTTGACGCCGCCGAGTTCCCAAGGCTCGCTGTCGAGCTCCCGATGCCAGTCAGCGTGCGAGAAGAACCAGATGTACTTTCCTTGCGCGTTTCTCAGCCGCACCTGCGAGTTCAGCGATTGGTGACGCTCGTCGTGAAGGATTCGAAGCACCTGCTCTCGGTCGTCCTCGTGGAACAAGCTCAACCATTCGCCCAGGGCCAGGCTTGTAGCGCCAGTTCCATAGCCGAGCAGTCGCTGGAAGTTCTCGCATACATCGACCGTGCCTTTGTCCGGATTCCACTTCCAGCTTCCCGCGTTCGCAGCGCGCAGCACTCGGCGGACCTGCTCTCGCTCCCTGACGCAACCCTCCAGCAGCTTGTGATCGGTGAGGTCCAGGGTGATCTTCGAGAAGCCGAGCAACTCGCCCGCATCATCCTTCAACGCCGTCAAGTTGATGCGTGCCCAGAAGCGACTCCCGTCCTTCTTCCGGCGCCAAGTCTCTTCCTTGTAGAAGCCTTCGGCGGCGGCGGCACGGAGGTTCTCGTGGGCATGCTTGCGCGCCCTGTCCTCCTCCGTATAAAGCAGCTCGAGGTGCTGGCCAATTGCCTCTTCGGCGGAGTAGCCCTTCATCACCTCCGCGGCACGATTCCACGTGGTGATGATGCCGTTCACATCCATGAAGAAGACCGCGACGTCCTCGATCTCCTCGGTCATGAGGCGGTGGAACTCCGAGAGCTGGGATTCGGGAATCGATGAAACGAGATATGGCTTTTCCACGATGAAACGGAATGACTGGTTGAGTGGGCCGATGCGACCCACGCGACCCCAGCGCTGGGTTCCCGGAGGTCCACGGAGCGCCGGACTCGAGCGAGTTCAGCCGGAGGCTTGCACGGAAACAATCCTATTGCTGCATGCCGTCTTTGCCCGTTCCAGGAGTTGCTGCGGCGATCGGCACCAGAACCTGGTTAGCTCGATACGACGCTAGCGACGCCTGCGCTTCTTCGGCCTGGCCGGCGCGCCCAGCGCGGCGCTCCAGAACTCGAGGACCTGCGCGCTCGCGTCGGCGCCGGGCTTCCGCGACGCGCGCGTCAGCTCGCGCGACATGGCCGCCGATGCCTGGCTGCGCGCCGCACCACCGACTGCGTTCGCGCCGCTGAGCCACATGCTCAGGAAGGGGTTTTTCTTGGTCCAGGGATTCTTCATGCTGCGTCGGCCATGGGGTGTCCGCGTTCAAGCCGCCTGAGTCGCGGGCTCCAGGTGAGGAACCTCGAAGCGATCGACGGCCGCGACGATCTCATCCACGGCGGCGTGATGCACCATGTGCCCGGCCGCGGGGACGATGGTGAGCGTGGCCGGCGAGCTCGTGGTGCAGTCGCACCGAATGAGCCTCGGGGTCGATCACCTTGTCGTTCGCGCCGGCGACGATCGCGACCGGCATGCGCAGCTCTTGATGGCGCACGCTGCTCGCCTTCGCCTGCGGAATCATGAACGCGGCGTCTTCGGCGTTGGCGCGCAACTGGATCGGCCGGACCATCATCTCGCGCGACAGCGTCGCCATGAAGTGCGCGGGGACCTGGCGTGGGGCGAACATCGTTCGCGCCAGCCGATCGATGAGCAGCCGCGCCGAGACGGCGGTGACGGTGTAGCGCATGACGTCGCCGAGCACCGGCAGCGCGACCGGTGCCGTGAGCAGGGCGTCGATGCGCGCGCTCGGGTAGTAGTAGCCGCTGGCAAGCACGAGACGGCGCACGTCCTCGGGGTGGTCGAGTGCGAGCGCGAGCGCGACCATTGCACCCATCGAATGGCCGACGACCGCCGCCGGCTCGACGCCGAGCTGAGCGAGCGCCGCATGCAGCAGCTCCGCTTGCGCCGCCGGTGTCCAGAGGCGATCGCGGGGCCGGCTGCTATGGCCGAAGCCCGGCCGGTCGAACGCGAGAACGCGGTGATGGCGAGCCAGGCGATCGAACAGGCCGCTCGCCTCGAAATCGCGCTGCGTCACGGTATTGCCGTGGATCAGGACGACGGGCGAGCCTTGCCCTCGTTCGACGACATGAAGGCGGACGCCGTCGACGTCGAGCAGGCGGCCGGCGGGCGGCTGTTCGCGCTCGGCGCGCCGTGAGCGGTGCTCGACCCAGGCAGCGGTCAGGGCCGCACCCAGCAGGGCGACGCCGGCCCAAGCGGTGGTGCGCGAGGGAACGAAGGTTTCGAGATCGGATCGGTTCATTGGACGTCCGCGAAAAGGATTGTTGCGGTGCAATATAAGAAAGGGATGGCGGGTTCGAAGTAGGACGACCTGCCGCCGGCAGGCCGGATCGCGGCGTCGCAAATGAGAGCGGCCAGGGAATTCGCATCCTCGTCAAGGCTCCATCCATCTCCGGTCATGCATGGAGAGACTTATGGACAAGAAACTGCACTTGCTGGATTCGTTCAACACGCTGGGCAGCGACGGTGCTGCCTATAAGGTCATGGCTTACGAACACCTGCTGCGGGTCGACCTGTTGGCCGATGGCCAGGACCGGTGGGAGCCCACCGGCGTGACCGAATATCGGCTCGCTTCGGGCGAGCGTGTCGACGTGGCGCCGGATGGTGCGATGCGCGTCGTGCCCACCGGGGTCGAGCTGCAGCGGGCCGGCGCCGAACCGGCGCCGAGCCTCGACAAGGCAGCCCCGCGCAGGGGATCGGTTTGCCATTGAGCCATGCCAGGTGCGCTTGGTTCACGTCCCGCGAGCGGGGCGGGCCGTCGCCGAGCGCGGGATCTGTGAGCTGCTCTCCAGCGACAAGCCGGTAGCGTCGGCGGGCCCGTGGGCCCGTCGACACCCGAGGCGGCCGCTCAGGCTGCGGCCGCCATACCCCGCGCGGGCTAGTGACGATCCGCGCGCGGCGCCGGCGTGCTGGTGCTGCTGCTGCCCATGCCCGACGAGCCGCGATTCGCGCTACCGCTGGTGGAGCGGCCGGTCGTCGCGCTGTTGCCCGAGCCCATCGAGCCGGTGGCCGAGCCCGTGCCGGAGGTCGAGCTGTTGCCGCTCATGCTGCTGCCGGTGCTACCAGCGGTAGACCCGGTGCTCGACGAGCTCGAGCTGTTGCCACTGGTGCTGCCGGTGCTGCCGGTGCCGCTGGCGGTAGAGCCCGTGCCCGAGCTGTTGCCGCTCATGGCGCCGGTGCCGCCAGAAGTCGACGAATTGCCCGAGCCCATGCTGCTGCCGCTCGAGTTGCCGGTGCCGCCCGTCGCCGTGCCAGTGCCTGAGCTGTTGCCGCTCATGCCGCTGGTGCCGCCGGACGTCGTCGCATTGCTCGAGCCCGAGTTCGTGCCGCTTCTGCTGCCGCTGGTGCCGCCAGTGCCGCTGGTGCCGCCAGTGCTGGTGGTGCCGCCAGTACCGCTGGTGCCGCTGGTCGTCGAACCGGTGCTGCCCGTGCTGCCGGTCGTACCGGTCGAGCCTTGCCCGCTCGTGGCACCGCCGGTGGTGCCGGAGGTCGAGCCGGTGCCCGAGGTCTGCGCGTAGGCAACGGCTGTCGCCGCGCAGATGGTGATCGCCGAAGCGATCGCGAGAGTACGTTGAGTCATGTCTGTCCTTTCGTCGAGGCGGAATGTGTCGCGTGGAGTCGGCCCGCGTCGGGCGAGCCGTGGCTTGGTTCGGCAAGGCCCGTGCCGAGAAGCGCTTCTCGCGCGGCGCCTTCTCGAACGAAGGCATGGGCATTGCCGACAGCAAGGCGATGACCACCCTTCATCGAAGCGCTTTGTTCCGGCGATCGCGCAGCGTCGCCGTCTTGCTGGCGGCGGCGTCCTTGCTCGGAGTGGCCTCGTGCGATCGCGAGCCACGGCTCGGTCGGCCTGCGCCGGAGGCCGCCGCATCCGGCGTCGGGCTCGCCTCGCAGCCGGACTTCCGCGACGCGATCGTCGGCGCCGACATGAAGGCGCTGGTCCGGTGGGTCGTCGCGACCGACGATCACGGCCTTCGGCCGTTCGCGGTGGTCGACAAGCGCGAAGCCCGCATCCACGTCTTCGACGACCGCGGCCGCCTCGTCGAGTCCGCGTCGGTCCTGCTCGGCCAGGCGATCGGCGACGACTCGGTGCCGGGGATCGGCAGCAAGGCCATCGCCGACATCCCTCCCGAGGAGCGGACGACGCCGGCCGGCCGGTTCGTGACCATGCCGGGTCGCAACGCCAACGACCGGCCGGTCGTCTGGGTCGACTACGACGGCGGCGTCTCGATGCATGTCGTCATCACCGGAAACCCTGGCGAGCAGCGGCTCGAGCGCCTCGCGTCGTCCGACCCGGCGCGGCACCGGATTTCGTGGGGCTGCATCAACCTGCCGGCGGACTTCTTCCAACGCGTCGTCCAGCCGACCTTCGCCGAACCGGGTGGCATCGTCTATGTGCTGCCGGAGACACGGCTGCTCGGCGATGTCTTCGCGATGACGTCGAGCGCGGTCCGGAGATAGAGGCACTTCCCGAGCTGCTCGCGCCTCGCCGGTGTCAGGCGCCGGTGGGCGAGTTAGTCGAGCTTGCGGTCCTCGTCCTTGGCCTGCGCCATCGCTTCGGGCTCGATGTCCTCGGCCGCACGATTGGCGCGAACGAAGTAGCCCCAGGCGGCGACGAGCAGCGCCACGCCGACGACGCACGCCGCGGCGTGCGGCAGCAGCGTCATGTCTTCGTGCAGCGCCTTCATCGTGCCGACCAGGGCTTCGACGGCCAGCGCGATCGCGATGACGACGATGAAGCGCGACAGGAAGCGGCGCACCCGCGTCGGCGCGCTGACGTGGGCTTCGCGGACGACCTCTTCCTCGGCGATGGTCTGCGCGATCTGCAGCGCGACGACCGCGACGGCCGTGACTCCCATGGCCTCGATCAGCGTCACGGCCGAGCCCTCGTCCAAGCCGCCGGCGACGGTCTGCCAGAGCGAGCGCAGGGCCGCGCCAAGGAGCATGAACGCGATCAGCGCGAACACCGCGGCAAGGACACCGTGGACGACCGCGAAGAGGCGCATGACCCATCTCATCGTCTGCGCCCGGCAAGCGTCGCGCCGGCACGGCTGGCGGTTCCGATCACGTCGGACCGCAGGCGGCTCAAGAAGCGGCGAGCTTGAAATCCTTGTCGTCTGGACGCTGAACCGAGGCACCCCCATCGCGGGGCCCCCACGTCGCGCCTCGCGGAGGGATACTCACGCCACTGCTCGCTTCTACGACTCCTACATGCTGTCGCGCCGGAACTGGGTCGTCGAGTTCATAGGCCACGTCCTGAGGCGAGGGCTCTCTGACGATCCCGACTGGGTCTTCGGCACCGCCGCCGAGTTGCACCCCGAGCTGGGCGACCTGGATCCTTGCTTCGCGGCGGACTCGGCCTTCGGGCCCGAGGGCTTGCAGCCGCGGCAGACCAGCCAGTGACGATCGACGGCCACCAGCACGCCAGCATCGCGGAGGCGGAATCGTGCCGCGTCATCGCGCCGGCCGCGCCCCTCTACGGTTGAGGGGCTCGAGTCGCCTCAGTGCTTGATGTCTCGCTTCTCCTGGCGACCGTCTTGCTTGGTGTCGCGCTTGTCCTGGCGGCATTCGGCATTGTTCTTCTGGTCGGCGGCCTTGCAGTCGACCTTGTTCTTGCGTGCTTGATCTTTTGAGTCCTGCTTCGCGTCCCGGCCGTCGCGCCGCTGCTCCGCCTGATCGGTGGCCAGGGCGACTCCCGACAGGGCCAACAGCCCCGCGCCGATCAAAGCACCGGCGGTCCGGCTCCAACGTCCGTGTTTCGAGTGAATCATTCGCTGCTCCAATGCATCAGTTTGAGATCACCGTCCCCGCAATTGCAGCCGAGGCCGCCCGTCGTTGCTGTGCGCGCATCCGGGCAAGACCATTGTGGCAGTCCACGCGAACATCGTCTCGGTCGCTTCCGAGACAAACATGTACTAAGTGACCTGCCGGGCACCGACCCTCATCGAACGTCTGGGCGCTCGCTCGCCTGGAGAAATCTCCGAACGACATCGTCCAAACGTCGGTTGAGGGCATGTGGGTCGTCCAGCATCACGAAGTGGCCCGCATCCGGCAGCAACTGGACATCGATTCCCCGACGCCGGGCAGCCTCGACGTTCGTGGCCTGCCAATAGGGCGAATTGATCAGCGCGACGGGCGCCCTGATCTCATCGAGGCCTGCTCGGAGATTTCGGCCGTTGCCCATGCTCGATTCCAGCGCTTCAGTCGCCACCGCGACGTTGAAAGCGACGATGGTGGAGATGATCGCCTCGGCGTGATCGGCATCGAAGCTCGATGTGAACCACGGCCGAGCGAAGCCGCGGGCTGCCTTGGCATAGTCGGTGCGAAACGGAGCCATGAACGCCGCCACTTCTTCCGGCGAGCGCTCCTTGTCCACGTCCCACAGAGTGTCGACGCCGACGAGACCCGTGACGACGCTTCCCAGGTGGCGCGCCGCCTCGACGATGACCCCGCCGCCCATCGAGTGTCCGATCAACACGACCGGCTCCGGCCCGAGGTGTTTCACGACGGCAATTACGTCTTGGGCAAAGGCGGAGATCGTGAACTTCCTTCGGTCCTGTCCCGACTCGCCGTGCCCCGCGAGGTCGAGACAAACAACGCGGTAGCGCGGCGCCAGATGATCGGCTTGGCGGCCCCAAATATGGCGGTCGCAACACCAGCCGTGCACGAAAACCAGCGTCGTTTCTCCCTCCCCGCGCAGGTCGTAGCGGATCGAAACACCGTCTTCCGAGATGACTGCATCGCTTCGTTGCAAGATCGAATCTCCGCGGCTGGCAACCTCCCGATCCGAGCGTTCGCCGCAGGAGAGGTGCGCGAGTGTGGGAGCGCCGGTCCGCAGGGTCAAGTCCGCACTGGCGCGGGACACCGAGCCCTATCAATCCGCGAGCAGCTCGCGCGCCTTGCCGATGCCGAACTTCCAGACCTTGCCGAGGTCGACGTGGGGCATGCTCGGAATCTCTGACGGATCGACCGCGACGTCGACGACAACCAGGCCCGGCTCAGCCAACGCGCGCGCGATCGTGTCGCGCAGCGCGGCGGGTTTCGTCACCCTGAAGCCGCGGCCGCCGCACGCCTCGGCGATCATCGCGAAATCGGGGTTGCGCATGCCGGCGCCGGCCTCGAATGCGGGCATGCCCGCTTCTTCCATTTCCAGGTGGACCAGACCCCAGCCTCGGTTGTTGAAGACGACGACCTTGACGGCCAGCTCGTGCTGCGCCGACGTCGCGATCTCCTGCATCAACATGCCGAATCCGCCGTCGCCGCACATGACGATCACTTGCCGCCCGCGATCGAGTGCCTGCACGCCGTTGGCGATGCCGAGCGCGGTGCCGACGGCTGCGTTGTTGAACGAGCCGGTGACGATCTGCCGGGCGCGCGGTCGAAGCCAGTTGCCGGTCCACAAGGTCACCTCGCCGGTGTCGACGCAGAACACCGCATCGTCGCCGGCGAGATCGCTGACGACGCGGGCGAGTGCCTGCGGGTGGATCCGGTCGGCGCTGCGGGCGGGGTCCGCCTTCGCCTCGAGCATCTCCTGCCAAGCATGCCATTCCTTCTGCATCGCCGTCAGGAAGGCGGCATCGTTCTTCGCGTCGACGCGCTCGAGCAGCGCCGCGAGAGCGGGTCGGCTCGAGCCGACGACAGGAAGCGTGACCGGCAGGCGACGGCCGATCACGGCAGCGCGCTCGTCGATCTGGATCACCTTCGCCTTCTCCGGAAGGAACTCGGTGTAGGGATAGTCGCTGCCGATCATGAGCAGCAGATCGCAGCCGTGCACGCTTTCGTGCCCGGCCTTCGAGCCGATCAGGCCGAGGCCGCCGACGACACGCGCGTCGTCGAAGTCGAACTGGTCGAGCGCGCGATACGTGTGGACGACCGGCGCTTTCAGGCGGTCCGCCAGCGCGAGCACTTCCGCGGTCGCAGCCGCCGCTCCGTGGCCGACGAACAGCGTCACCTTCGCTGCGGCGTCGATCAGGCGCGCGGCGGCCTCGATGTCGCTGTCCGCAGGAATCGACTCGGGCCGCGGCCGCAGCGTCGCGTTGCTGAGCGCCGGCTTCGAGGTCTTGGAGGCAAAGACGTCCTGCGGAATGTTCAGCAGGGCCACGCCGCGCTCGCTGTACGCGGTCGCGATCGCCTCGTGGATCTGTGCCGGTGCCGCGTCGGCGGAAACGATCGATGCCGAGTACACGCACGCGTCGCGGAACGCCTGCACGTGGTCGGCTGCCTGGAGGTAATCGATGCCGCCGAGATTCGTCGGCACGTCGCCCGCGATCGCCAGCACCGGCGCGTGGTCGTGGCGCGCCTCGTAGAGCCCTGCGAGCAGATGGGTGGCGCCGGGCCCCGTCGTGCCGGCGCACACGCCGAGGCGGCCGCTCACCTTGGCCTGGCCCGCGGCGGCGAGCGCGGCGCCCTCCTCGTGGCGGACGCCGAGCCAGGCCATCCGCTCGTCGCGCCGGATCGCATCGGTGAACGCGTTCAGGGCGTCGCCGACGACGCCGAACACCTGGTGCGCGCCGATGTCGCCGAGCGTGCGGGTCAGCAGCTCGCCAACGGTGTGGGCCAAGCCAGGCCCCCTACTTCCCGGGTGCGCTCGCGCCGCCGGCCGTCGCGCCCGAGCTCTTCAGCGGCGAACCGTCGCGGGCGTTCTTGGTCTGCATCGAATCCGACGTCGTCGGTGCCTTGGAACCACTTCCCGTCTCGGCGCCGGACGTGGTGCTCGTCGAGTTGCTGGACGTGCCACCCGCGCCGTGGTCGGTAGAGCCTTCGCCCATGCCAGCTTTCGACTGACTCTTGCCCTTCGAGCCTTTCGCCGGTGCGCTCGATCCGTGTGGCGACGCCGCCGTCGCACCGGTCGCACCGGCGTTCGTTTGCGCATGGGCGGCGCCGGTGGCCAACAGCGCTGCGCAGGTGACATGCATCAAGAGGGTCTTGGTCACGATCACTGTCCTGGAGTGGATGTGAATCGGTAACGGCAAGGCCTGTGCCTGTGAGGGCGTCTGCCGCGGCATCCCGATCCAGTGATCGGCCTTCGGGAAGCTGCCGCCATTCATGTCCTCGGCTCATAGAGCCATGCCGCGTCGCCGTGATTCACCAGGCGGTGCCATCGGTACATTGGTCGCTGAAAGATGGCGGCGTCGCGCGTGAGGCCGATCGACCCCGCCGCAGCGAAGAAAGGGAATTCACTCGATGAATAGCAGGACTTCGATCGCGGGCGCGTCCATCGCCCTGGCCGGCTTCGTCTGCGTCGTTGCTGCAGGTGCAGCCGACGCACAGACAAATGCCGCCTCACAGGAGATCGTCCGCGCCGGAACACAACCCTCGCAGCAAGGACCGACGGATTACTTCACCGGCCGCGTCCGGGTCGACCCGGTCTGGGCTGCCAATGCCGACATCAATGCCGCGGGCGGGCTGGTCACTTTCGAGCCTGGCGCTCGCTCGGCCTGGCACACCCACCCGCGGGGACAGCGTCTCATGGTGATCTCGGGCGCGGGGTTGACCCAGGAGTGGGGCAAGCCCGTGCAACCGCTGCGGCCAGGTGATGTCGTGTGGTGCCCGCCGGGCGTCAAGCACTGGCACGGCGCAACGTCGACCACGGCCATGACCCACCTGCACGTGACCGGCTCCGAGCCGGATGGCAAGAACGTCACCTGGATGGAGAAGGTCAGCGATGAGCAATACGACGCCCGCTAGGCGCGGCCGCGCTTCTTCACTGAGCCTGGTCGCGGCCCTCGCGCTCGTGCTGGGCCCTTCCCTTGCCTGGAGTGGTGCCGTGGACACCGAGAAGACGGCGCCATCGGCGCACGCCCTGTCGACGAAGCAGCAGGCCATCGTCCCCATTGCTGCTGCGATGGCCCTGGGCAACACGTCGCAGCTCGACGTGGCGCTGAACCAGGGCCTGGACGCAGGGCTGACCGTGAGCGAGGTCAGGGAGGTCCTGGTCCAGCTCTATGCCTACACCGGCTTTCCGCGCAGCCTGAATGCGCTCGGCCAGCTGATGACGGTGCTGGACGCGCGCAAGCAGCGCGGCATCCAGGATGCGGCCGGACGCGAGCCGAGCGCCCTGCCTCGCGACACCGACATGCTGGCGCTCGGCACGTCGAACCAGACGAAGCTCGTGGGCGTACCGGTCAAGGGTCCCCTGTTCGATTTCGCCCCTGCCATCGACGACTTTCTGAAGCGGCACCTGTTCGGCGACATCTTCGCCCGCGACAACCTCGATTGGCAAAGTCGCGAGCTCGCGACGGTCGGCGCGCTGGCGGCGATGCCCGGCGTCGAATCGCAGCTGCAGTCGCATATCGCCGTCAGCCTGAACGTCGGCTTGACGGCAGCGCAGCTGCGCCAGCTGGCGGCCGTGCTGGGAGAAGCGGGTCAGGCCGACGCCGCCGCGCGCACGCGCGTCGCGCTGGAGCGGCACCTGGCAAGCCCGGCCAAGTGAAGGTCGTCCGCACCTCGGGATCGAGTGGTTCCAAGAGGCTCACGTCGTCTTGTGGCGGATCGCGTCGATCACCAACCGCAGCGCGCGCGACGCGTTGCGATGGCTGGGATAGTAGGCGTACAGCCCGGGGAAGTTCGGACACGAGTCGTCCATGACCCGGACGAGGCGTCCCGCATCGACATGTGGCTGAGTCAGCTCCTCGGGCAGGAACGCCAGCCCGTAGCCGCTCAAGGCCGCGTTCAGCATCTGATAGGCGCCGGTGAACGTCACCTGCCCGGCGACACGGACCTCGGTGTCCCGCCCGTCCCGGCGCAATTCCCAAGCGTAGATACCGCCGCTGGAAAGTCGCAGCGTGATGCAGTTGTGCCGGACCAGATCGTTCGGGTCGGCAGGAATCCTGTGCGTTTCGAAGTACCGCGGTGAGGCGACGATCGTCATCGGCACGTCGGGGGTGAGGCGCACGGCCACCATGTCCTTTTCCACCTGATCGCCGTAGCGCACGCCGATGTCGAAGCGCTCGGCGGCGACGTCGATCAGGCGATAGTCGGAGCTGATCTCGAGATGCACGTCGGGGTACTGCTCGAGGACGGCAGCGAGTCTCGGCCAGAGGACCTGGTCGATCACGTGGTCGATCGCGGTGATCCGAATGACGCCCGTCGGCTTGTCGCCGAGGTCACTGACGGCCGTGAGCTCGGCCCCGATCTCCGCCAGCCGCGGCCCGACGTTCTGGACCAGGCGTTCGCCGGCGTCGGTGGGCGAGACGCTGCGCGTGGTCCGCGTCAGCAGCCGCACGCCCAACCGGGCCTCCAGCGCGCGAACCGCGTGGCTGAGCGCCGATTGCGACATCCCAAGCCTGGCCGCTGCCTTCGTGAAGCTGCGTTCCTCGGCCACTGCGAGGAACAGGTACAGATCGTTGACGTTCTCACGCGACATGGCGGTCTCGAGCGACGTGAAGAATTTGCCCGCCCCATTCTTACCTCGATTGATCGATGCGATCCATAGCTCCATGCCGTTTCGGGTACTCGCGCGGAGGGCATCGAGTGCCAACATGAATCCCTGACATCGATGCATTCGCATCCTTCATTCCGCAGGACGTCACATGACATTCCCGATTCACGCAGCAGCCGAACTCTCGAACGGCAACCGAGGTCGTCGTGAACCCCTGCGGATCGCCGGCGCCGGTGCCGTGAAGGCCAGAGTGCTCTCCACCGGGGGCGCAGCCCTCGCCGCAGAGCGCCCGGCTCGGCCCGGTGCGGCGCCGCCAAACACCGCGCATTGGGGCGGCGTCTTCGCGATGACCCTGTGCGTCTTCGCGCTGATCGCTTCCGAGTTCATGCCCGTCAGCCTCCTGACGCCGATCGCGTCGGCACTGCAGGTGAGCGAGGGCCTGGCGGGACAGGGGATCGCCATCTCCGGCGCCTTCGCCGTCCTCACGAGCCTGTCGATCCCGCACGTCTCGCGACGCGTCGACCGCAGGACGCTGCTGCTGTCCTTGACGGCGCTGATGGGCGTCTCCGGCGCCGTCGTCGGCGCCGCCGATGGCTATCTGGCGTACATGGCGGGCCGGGCGCTGATCGGCGTGGTCGTCGGCGGCTTCTGGTCGATGTCGGCCGCGACGGCGATGCAGCTCGTTCCGGCGGCCGATGTTCCTCGCGCGCTCGCCATGTTCAACGGCGGCAATGCGCTGGCCACGGTCGTCGCGGCACCGGTCGGCAGCTACCTCGGCGCGATGATCGGCTGGCGCGGTGCATTCTTCTTCCTGGTGCCGATCGCCGCGGTGGCGTTCGTCTGGCAGGGGTTCACGCTTCCCTCGATGCCACCGCGACAGGGCCCGCTCGGCTCGAGCAGCATCCTCATGCTCTTGAAGAGACGCCTGGTGATGTTCGGCACGCTGGCTGTCGGCGTGTTCTTCATGGGCCAGTTCGCGCTGTTCACATACCTGCGTCCCTTTCTGGAGACGGTGACCCGTGTCGACGTGTCGACACTGTCCCTGATCCTGCTGGCGCTGGGCGTCGCCGGCTTCGTCGGCACCACGGCCATCGGCTTCTTCCTGAAGCGAGTCGGCTTGTACGAGACCTTGGCCGTCATCCCGGTGGCGATGGCGGCGATCGCGGTGGCGCTCGTCGTCGTCGGTGCGTCGACCGCGGCCACAGCGGTCCTGCTGACCGTCTGGGGTCTCTTTGCCACGGCGGCGCCGGTGGGCTGGTGGCTGTGGCTGGCACGGTCTCTTCCCGACGACGCGGACGCGGGTGGCGGCCTCATGGTGGCGGTGGTTCAGCTCTCCATCGCGCTCGGCTCCACCCTCGGAGGTCTGCTGTTCGACAGGAGCGGTCATGCAGCGACGTTCGCGTTCAGCGCCGGCTTGCTGCTGACCGCCGCAGGGCTGGTGTTCGCGACGAGCCGCGCGGGCCGGCTGCGCGCGGCTTGACGCGTCGGGAGATCCGTCCAATGCACACGCACGAGCGCATCACTTTTGCCCTGCGCTGAGTCGAGCGCGCTGCGATCGGACGGCCGGGACCGCAGGCATGGCGGGAACAACTCCTGCCAAGAACACATTGATGGAGAAACGTTGATGGAACAACCGACATTTCAGCTATCTCGACGGGAGCTTCTGATGACAGGTGCAGCTACGGCCGCTGGCGGCGCGCTCTCGCCCGTCCACGCCCAGAAGGCATCACCTGCAGACACGCCCAGCGTCGCCAGGGTGTCCCTTCAAGTCAATGGCAAGCGTCAGGAACTCGAGCTCGACACTCGCACGACGCTGCTCGATGCCCTGCGAGAGCATCTGCACTTCACCGGCACCAAGAAAGGGTGTGACCAAGGCCAATGCGGTGCTTGCACCGTGATCGTCGACGGACGTCGCATCAATTCGTGCCTGACGCTGGCGGTGATGCACCAGGGTGCCGCCGTGACGACCATCGAAGGCCTCGGCACGCCGCAGCAGCTGCATCCGATGCAGGCCGCATTCGTCAAGCACGACGGCTACCAGTGCGGCTATTGCACGCCGGGCCAGATCTGCTCCGCCGTCGCCGTGCTCGAGGAGATCAAGGCCGGCGTGCCCAGCCACGTCAGCGCCGACCTGACCGCACAGCCCCTGCTGAGCGCCACCGAGCTGCGCGAGCGCATGAGCGGCAACATCTGCCGCTGCGGCGCCTATTCGAACATCCTCGACGCGATCGCCGAGGTCGCCGGGAGGACGGCATGAGACCGTTCACGTACGAACAGGCACGCACGCCGGCCGAGGCCGCCGCCGCGGCCGCCCGCACGCAAGGCGCGAAGTTCGTCGCCGGCGGCACCAACCTGCTCGACCTCATGAAGCTCGAGATCGAGACGCCGACGCACTTGATCGACGTCAACGGCCTGGGCCTCGACAAGATCGAGCCGACGCCGGACGGTGGCTTGCGCGTCGGCGCGCTGGTCCGCAACACCGACCTGGCTGCCGACGCGCGCGTCCGGCGCGACTACGCGGTGCTCTCGCGCGCCCTGCTGGCCGGCGCGTCGGGCCAGTTGCGCAACATGGCGACGACCGCGGGCAACCTGCTGCAGCGCACGCGCTGCCCCTACTTCTACGACACCCACCAGCCCTGCAACAAGCGCGTCCCCGGAAGCGGGTGCTCGGCGATCGGCGGCTACAGCCGCCAGCACGCCGTGGTCGGCAGCAGCGAGGCTTGCATCGCCACCCATCCGAGCGACATGGCGGTGGCGATGCGCGTCCTCGACGCGACGGTCGAGACGACGCGGCCGGACGGCAACTCGCGTCGCATTCCGATCGCCGACTTCTACCGCCTGCCGGGTCAGACGCCGCACATCGAGACGACCCTCGACCGCACCGAACTGATCACGGCGGTCGTGCTGCCCCAGCCGCTGGGCGGCGCGCACGTCTATCGCAAGGTGCGCGACCGCGCCTCGTACGCTTTCGCCCTGGTGTCGGTCGCAGCGGTGGTGCAGCGCGACGGCAGCGGGCGAGTCGCGCTCGGCGGCGTCGCGCACATGCCCTGGCGCGTCGAAGCCGCCGAGTCGGCGCTGCCGCGCGGCGCTGCGCCGGCGGCAGAGCGGCTGCTCGCCGGGGCCCGCCCGACGCCCGACAACGCCTACAAGCTGCCGCTGGTCGAGCGAACCCTCGCCGCCGTGCTCGAGCAAACGAGGAGCCGCGCATGAAGTTCGACACGCCCGCCGGTGAGAACCCGATCGACCGCAAGAAGGCGATCGGCCGGCCGACGCCACGCATCGACGGCCCTCTCAAGACCACCGGCACCGCTCGCTATGCCTACGAGCGCAACGACGTCGCGCCGCGCGCGGCGTACGGCTACGTGCTGACGAGCGGCATCGCCAAGGGCCGCATCCGTTCGATCGACATCGCGGCGGCGAAGGCCTCGCCTGGCGTGCTCGCCGTGGTCACCGCGGAATCCGCCGGCACGCTCGGTCAGGCAAAGACGCACTACGCCAGGCTGCTCGGTGGCCCCGAGATCCAGCACTATCACCAGGCCGTCGGCGTCGTCGTCGCCGACACGTTCGAACAGGCACGTTGCGCGGCCGGGCGCGTCCGGATCGAGTACGAGAAGCAGTCGGGCCGCTATGACCTGTCCGCCCAACTCGAGACCGCCCCGCTCACGGGCGGCGACACGGGCGAAGGGAGCGGATCGCCGCCGGTGCAGCGCACCGGGAATTTCGAGGCCGCGTTTGCCGCTGCCGCGGTCAAGGTCGATGCCTGGTACTCGACCGCGGACGAGAGCCACTCGATGATGGAGCCGCACTCGACCACCGCAGCCTGGCAGGGCGACTCGGTGACGCTCTGGACGTCGAACCAGATGATCGACTGGGCGGTGCGCGACCTCGCGGAGACGCTCCTGATTCCGCGCGAGAAGATCCGGGTCGTCTCGCCCTTCATCGGTGGTGGCTTCGGCTCGAAGCTGTGGATCCGCAGCGACGCCGTGCTCGCCGCGCTCGGCTCGCGGGCAGCGGGCGGACGTCCGGTCAAGCTCGCGCTTGCGCGAGCCCAGGTGCCCAACAACACCGTGCACCGTCCGGCGACGATCCAGCACATTCGCCTCGGTGCCAACCGCGACGGCAAGCTCGATGCGATCGCGCATGAGAGCTGGTCCGGCAACCTGCCTGGCGGCAAGCCGGAAACCGCCACCAGTCAGACCCGACTCCTCTACGCAAGCCCGAATCGCATGACGTCGATGCGCCTGGCCGCGCTCGACCTGCCCGAAGGAAACGCCATGCGCGCGCCGGGCGAGGCGCCGGGGATGCTGGCGCTCGAGATCGCGATGGACGAGATGGCCGAGAAGCTCGGACTCGATCCGGTCGAGTTCCGCATTCGCAACGACACCCAGGTCGACCCCGAGAAGGCGGACCGGTATTTCTCGCAACGGAATCTGATCCGATGCCTTCGCACCGGCGCCGAGAAGTTCGACTGGAGCAAGCGCAATCCGCGACCGGGCATTGCCCGAGACGGTCCCTGGCTCGTCGGGATGGGGATGGCGGCCGCGTTCCGGAACAACCTGCTCGTGAAGTCGGCAGCACGGGTGCGCCTCGACGGCCGCGGCACGGTGACCGTGGAGACCGACATGACCGACATCGGCACCGGCAGCTACACCATCATCGCCATGACCGCGGCCGAGATGATGGGCGTGGGTGTCGACAAGGTCGTCGTGCGCCTCGGCGATTCGGCCTTCCCGGTCTCTGCCGGATCGGGCGGGCAGTTCGGCGGCAACAACTCGACCGCCGGCGTGTATGCCGCCTGCGTCAAGCTGCGCGAGGCGGTGGCGTCGAAGCTCGGCCTCGATGCCCAGCAGGCCGTGTTTGCCGACGGGCAGGTGCGAGCGGGCGGGCGCAGCGTGCCGCTCGCGCAGGCTGCAGCCGACGCCGAACTCGTCGCCGAAGACGGCATCGAGTACGGCAGCCTCGACAAGAAGTACCAGCAGTCGACCTTCGGCGCCCATTTCGTCGAGGTCGGCGTCGACGCCTTCACCGGCGAGACCCGGGTGCGACGCATGCTCGCTGTCTGCGCGGCGGGGCGGATCCTCAACCCGCTCGCGGCGCGCAGCCAGGTGATCGGCGCGATGACGATGGGTGTCGGCGAGGCGCTCATGGAGCACCTGGCCGTCGACAAGCGGCCCGATCGCGGCTTCTTCGTCAATCACGACCTCGCCGGCTACGAGGTGCCGGTGCACGCCGACATCCCGCACCAGGACGTGATCTTCCTCGACGAGACCGATCCCATCTCGTCGCCGATGAAGGCCAAGGGAATCGCGGAGCTCGGCATCTGCGGCGTCGGCGCGGCGGTGGCCAACGCCATCTACAACGCGACCGGCGTCCGGGTCCGCGACTACCCGATCACGCTGGACAAGCTGCTGGCGCGCCTTCCTGCGGCGGCGTAGCACTCGGTCAGCGGTCTCGACCGGGGAACGCCCTTGTAAGAACAGTCCGATCCACCTGTCGGACGACTTCGGCGCGCGGAGCACACCCGTGGCCGCGCTCGTCCCGATGGGCATACTTCCGAGCGGCCCGGGCGGGCCAAGGGAAGGGGAGCCCGAATTGGACAGAATTGGTGAGCGCGCGTCATTGGGGGTCCAAGGTCTGGACGATGTGCTGCGAGGCGGCCTCATCCGCGGCCGCCTGTACCTGCTCGATGGCAACCCCGGCGCAGGCAAGACGACGCTCGCTCTACAGTACCTTCTCGAAGGCCTCAGGGCAGGTGAACGCGGCCTCTACGTCACCCTGTCCGAGACCAAGGAGGAACTCGCGTCGGGCGCTCGTTCGCACGGCTGGTCGCTCGACCAGGTCGAGATCCTGGAGCTGATCGCCAGCGAGGAGGATCTCGACGGCGAGGCGGACATCACGATGTACCACCCGGGCGAAGTGGAGCTCACCAGGACGACGCGCCGCGTCCTCGAAGCCATCGAGCGCGTTCGCCCGGACCGGATGGTCCTCGACTCGCTCTCGGAGCTGCGCCTGCTGGCGCAGAGCTCGTTGCGCTATCGGCGGCAGATCCTTGCTCTCAAGCAATTCTTCGTCGGCCGCAAATGCACTGTGCTCCTGCTCGACGATCGGACGGCGGAGGGTCCGGATCTTCAATTGCAGAGCATCGCGCACGGTGTGATTTCGCTGGACCACCGGTCGCCAGCCTACGGCCAGTCGCAGAGGCAGCTGCAGGTCATCAAATTCCGGGGCAGCAACTTTCGCAGCGGCTTTCATGACTTCGCGATCCGCACCGGCGGCCTGGAAGTATTTCCGCGCCTGACGGCTTCGGAGCACGGCGTCGACTTCGAACGCGTGCCCATTGCCAGCGGCGTGGCCGCCCTCGACGCCCTCCTCGGCGGCGGTGTCGACCGTGGCACCAGCACCTTGCTCGTCGGACCGCCGGGCTGCGGCAAGTCCACCGTTGCGGTTCAGTACGCGGCGGCGGCAGCGGCTCGCGGCGACCACGCCGCCATCTTTGCCTTCGACGAATCCCGCTCCATTCTCCTGGCGCGATCGAAAGGCCTCGGTCTCACGATCGAGGAAGGCCGCGGCCCCGGCGAAATCATGATCCGGCAGATCGATCCTGCGGAAGTGGCGCCCGGCGAATTCGCCCAGCTCGTCCGGGCCGCGGTTCAAGACGACCAGGCCCGGGTCGTCATCATCGACAGCCTCAACGGCTACCTCAATGCAATGCCGGAGGATCAGTTCCTGACGGCGCAGCTGCACGAGCTTCTCTCCTTCCTGAACAACGAGGGTGTGGCGACGTTTCTGATCGTGGCGCAGAGCGGCCTGATGGGCGGCAACATGCGCGCTCCCGTCGATGCCAGCTACCTGGCCGATGCGGTGGTCATGATGCGGATGTATGAGCATGTCGGGAAGGTGAAAAAGGCCATCTCCGTTCTCAAGAAGCGGAGCGGCTCGCACGAGGAGGCGATCCGACAAATCTGGTTCGACGCCGAAGGGATCCACCTGAGCGAGCCGTTGACGCAGCTCCGGGGCGTGCTGAGCGGCGTCCCCGTCGACAACTCGGGTCCGGTCGCGGCCCGAGGCGCCGAATGAAGGCGTCGTCATGACCGAATCGCCTGCGGACAACGAGCTCCGCGTCCTGGTCGTCGCGCCAACCCGCCGTGATGGCGAGATCACGTGCGAGCTGCTCGAGCGGGAGAAAGTCGAATGCATCATTTGCCCTGGCGTTCGACATATCACCGACGAGCTGGCCTCCGGCGTGGGGGCCCTCGTGCTGACGGACTCGGCGCTACGGGATTCAGGGATGAGCCTCCTCGTGAAGGCGATCCAGCAGCAACCTCCCTGGTCGGACGTACCAACCTTGCTGCTCACCCGGGACCGCCTCGATTCGCCCACTGCCGCCGTCCGCTCGCTCGAAGCACTCGGCAACGTCACCGTGCTGGACCGGCCTACGTCGGCGCGGGCGATGGTCAGCGCGGTGAAGTCGGCGTTGCGCGCGAGGCGGAAGCAATATCAGATCCGAGATCAGCTGGTCGAGCAACGAAAGGCCGACGAGGCGCTGCGCCAGGCGGACAGGCGCAAGGACGAGTTCCTCGCGACGCTCGCGCACGAGCTGCGCAACCCCCTGGCGGCGATCAGGACGGGACTCGAGGTCGTGGTGCGTGTTCCGGATGACGCGCAGCGGACCGGCCGCATGGTGGGCATGATCGATCGGCAGAGCCGCATGCTGGTCAAGCTCATCGATGACCTGATGGATGTATCGCGCATCTCGACGGGCAAAGTCGACCTGCAAACGACGCGACTCGACCTCCGGGCGGTGCTGGAGGCGAGTCTGGAGGGCGGACAGACGGTGTTCGACGCTTCCCGCCACCAGGTCCGGATGGAGCTCCCGCCCGGTCCTGTCTGGGTGGTAGGCGACGCCGCAAGGCTCTCCCAGGTCGTCGGCAACCTCCTCAACAACGCAGGAAAGTACACGTCCGACGGAGGAAAGATCGTCGTCTCGTTGACCCAGGAAGGCGAAGAGGCCGTGGTGCGTGTCAGTGACAACGGCGTCGGCATCGCGTCGAACCTCCTCGAGCAGGTCTTCGAGATGTTCACCCAGGTCGATCGCACCCTGGATCGGGCGCGCGGCGGGCTCGGAATCGGCCTCTCGCTCGTTCGTCGCCTGGTGCAGCTTCATGGCGGCACCGTGATCGCGGAGAGCCCCGGGGTCGGGCACGGCAGCACCTTCACGGTCCGGCTGCCCGTTGCCGCTTCGACCGAGGCGGCGGCGCCGCAGGCGCCGGCAGAGGCAGTCGTCAGGCCCCCCCACCTCAAGGTCCTGGTGATCGATGACAACCCGGACGTCGCCGAGGCTCTTGCCGCCCTGCTCGAGTTCGACGGACACGAAATCCGCATGGCGCACGACGGCGACAGCGCCTTGCGCGTGGCCGCGACGTTCACGCCGGACGTCGTTTTCTGCGACATCGGCATGCCGGGAATGAGCGGGCACGAGGTCGCCGCACGGTTGCGCCTCGATCCGAAGCATGAGTCGACGCTCCTGGTCGCGGTGACCGGCTGGGGCAACGAAGACGACAAGCGGCTGAGCGTCGAAGCGGGCTTCGACATGCACTTCACGAAGCCGATCAGCTCCGAACAGGTGGAGTTCGTTCTGGCTCGTTTTTGACGTTGGCCACCGGCCAGCACCTGCGGAGGGCTAGATCCCGTTGTTGGCCGAGAAGGTGTCTTCGGCATACGCACTCAGCCGTTCCGCCAGTGCTTCCGGTTGACTCAGTGCAAGGAGATGTCCGCCGGGGATCTCGTCAGTGACGACACCCAGGCGCTGACTCGCCACCCGCCGTTGGAACTCGGCCGGAAAGAAGCGATCGTCCCTGCCGACAAGAACGCGCACCGGCACGGCCGGCCACGCCTTGAACGTGCACGGTGACCCGAACACCGTGGCGGACTGATGCCGTTCACCGCGAGCCCGGGCGCTGTCGACCACGGGCTGCGGTACATCGTGAAAGAAGTCGAGAAGCGGATCGAACGGAGCATCGGACCTGCGACCGTCGGGAACGTTCTGTTCTTGCTTGGCTTCACGGTGGGCAGTGTTCGCCCACCATTTCCCCGGCGTCTCGCCCGGCTTCGGAACCATCGCATTGACCAGCACGAGCGATGCGACGGGCACCTTCTCGCACACCAGCGGCGCCGTGAATCCGCCGAGCGAATGCGCAACCAGGATCACGCGCCTGGCGTCCCTCTCCTCGATGGCGCGAACGACGGTCGCAGCATATTCCGGGAGACCCGCGCGGTCGTCGGCTGCCGGCAAATCCACCGAGATGACCGCGTGACCGCGTTCCTGCAGCTTCGGCGCCACCAAGTGCCAGTACCAGGCATCTCCGCCCGCGCCGGTAACCAGGACAAAAGTGGCGTGCTGCATTCTCAAGTGCTCCGATGCGGTGCAGGATTACGCAAAGCCTTGGCGGCCGAAGCGGTAGTTGTGCACGACCGTGCGCCCTCGCCGAGACGAGCGCACGGCAAACTCACGAGTCATGAAGATGCTGATGTTCGTCCTGGCGGCGTTCCTCGTGGTCGCGGCGTTCGCCGCGGCTTCCGCCGTCAGGAAGCGCGCCGAAGCCGAGGCCGATGACGGCACGCCTTGGCCGTTCTACCCGAAGCGGCCGCTGTCGCAGGCGGAGCAGGAGCTGTACCACCGGCTCGTCGCGGCCTTGCCGGAGCACATCGTCCTGGCGCAGGTGCCGCTGTCGCGGGTCATCGGCGTGAAAAAGGGCTTCAGCGCGCGTGGATGGCTGAACCGGATCAACCGCATGAGCTTCGACTTCGTGGTGTGCCTGAAAGACTCCACCGTGATGGCCGCCATCGAACTGGACGACCGCAGCCATGAATCGGATCGGGTCGAGGCGGACGTCAAGAAATCTCGCGCGGCCAGTTCCGCCGGTATCCGCCTCGTGCGCTGGAACGTCAAAGGGCTGCCCGACAGTGACGACATCCGTCATGCCTTCCAACAGAGCGCTTGAGCGTCTCGTTGCGCCACGGTTCAATCTCCGTCCCTCGAGCAAGACACGCGGCTTCAATGGGTGGATGGCAACGCTTCACACCTACCCTAGGAAGCCATTTCGTTCCCTGCTGGCGCTGACGTCGAGGGAGACCATCTGGCGAACCCGCGGACATTCATGACGAAGAAGCCGAGGTTGGCGAACAGCATGGCATAGCTGTGCGCCCAGATACCGATGGCAGCCCAGCAGAGGTTGCCGAGCATCATGACGGCGAAGCCGAAGCGGCTCTTGTTGCCGAGCAGATAGATGGCAACGAACGTCAGGCACATCGCCAGCCAATCCACGCCGAAGTATTGGGTCACGGAGAGCTCCCGAGCGTCTTGTCGAAGAAGGCGGTGATTTCGTCGGCGAGCCGTTTCAGGAACGCATCCCGATCGAAGCCCGGCGGGTTCGCGGCGACGTCGCCGTCCGGGCTGGGGATGGCCATGCCGGGCGAATCCATGAAGGCGAAGTGCCAGGCGTTGGGCACCCGATGCAGGTTCGGTGCGGGCAGGTTGGCGGCGACCCATTCACCATGGAATCGCGGCACGAGGAAGCGGTCGAGCTCGGCCACGTAGATCATGGTCGCCGGCCGGACCGTGGCGAGCGATTCGGCGCTGAGCAGCACGCCCGCCGGCGCCATCGCGACGACCGCCCGAACGCGCTCGTCCGCGAGCGAGGGAGTGGCCGCGGCTGGCGGCGCCATCGCGACCCCCGGCCGGCCCAGGCCGCAGAAGATCGGATCTTGGGACGCCTCGGCCTGGCAGTGCTTCCTCAACCGCGGCAGGTCAGGCCGCGCGCCTGCCAGCGCCAGCACCGTGTAGCCGCCGGCCGAGTGACCCAGCGCACCCACGCGAGGGCCCCGGCTGTCGGCCGCGATCCGGTCCTTCCACGCCGGATCGGCCAGGATCGCGTCGATGACCCGGGAGGCTTGCCGCGGCCGCTCGTCGAAGTAGCGCTCGGGGCTCTTCTCGATCAGAGACCGGTCCTGCCAGTTGTCGCCGGGATGACGGAGTGCCGCGACCAGATAGCCGTTGCGGGCCAGCGCTTGCGCCAGGACGCTGTGGCCGAGCTCGCTACCGCCGATGCCGTGACTGAGCAGAATCAGACCCTTGACCTTCTCGACCGGCTTGGCGCCGATGGCGACGTCGAGCGAGAACGGTCCCATGGCGATGGCTCGCGGCGCCGCCAGCGTCGGGTAGTACAGGGCGACGGTCGTCGTCGACACCTCGGGTGTCGCGCCCGCCACCTGGACCTGCATCCAGCCGGCCTCGTAGGCGTGTGCGTGCGCCGCGATGAGCAGGGTGGCCAGCGAAGCCAGGATGCGCTGTGGAAGGCAGGTCATGGGTGTACAGGATCGTCGCGGTGTTGCATTGTTGGACTCGACCGTGCGAGAGCCCCATGGCTTGCGACGAAGCGGCGGCCCGCGGCGCGAATCGACAGCCGGCGGTCGCCGGCGGCGCGCCTATCCGAGATGCTTGCCGAAGTGGAACAGCGAGCGTTCGAGCGCGGTCGCCGCGGCGCCGGCGTTGAAGGAGCCGCGCTGGTCGCAGTTGAAGCCGTGGTTGGCTGCGTAGAGGTGGACCTCGACTTCGGGATGCGCCGCCTCGAAGGCCTTCACGCTCTCGACCGAGATGTGCGCGTCCTGGTCGCCGAAGTGCGCCATCGTCGGCACCGCGGGCTTGCGCGACGGTTCCGTGCCCACCGTCATGCCGCCGCCGTAGTAGGCGACCGCCGCCGACAGGCCGCGCACCTTCTCGGCCGCGCGCCAGACCAGCAGGCCGCCCCAGCAGTAACCAACGATGCCGACCTTGCCGGCCCGGGCGACGACGTCGACCGCAGCCTGGATGTCCTGCAGCACGCCCGGCGCCGGCAGCGCTTCCACCGCGGCCTTCAGGCGCGAGCCTTGCGTCATGTCGTCCGGCGTGTAGCCGAGCTGCACATCGCGCTCGACGCGATCGAACGTCGACGGGGCGATCGCCAGGTAGCCGGCGGCCGCGTAGCCGTCGGCGACCGCACGGATGTGCGAATTGACGCCGAAGATCTCCTGCAGCACGACGATGCCGCCCCGCGGCGTGCCCGACGGCTCGGACAGATAGGCGGACGAGCTGAAGCCATCGGCGGCGGCAAGCGTGATCAGGGAAGAAGGCATGACGAGGCGCTCCTGGTGGTCGGGCAGCGGCGATCGGTGACTACGCCGCCTTGCGGCTCTCGAGGATCTCGTTCGCTTGCCGACGCCCGAGGTTCCTCAGCGCGAAGATCGCCGGCAAGTGCTGGGCGCGCGGGCGCACCTTGCCCTCCTCCCAGTTGTGGATCGACTGCGGCGATGCACCGATGAGGAGGCCGCATTCGGCTGCCGACAAGCCGAGACGGCGCCGCTGCGACGCCATGCTCTTCGCGCTGAAGCGGGTGCCCGCCGCGACCGAGTCTTCGTTGGCCGCGACCGGCCCCGACGACTCCCCTGCCGCGCCGACGCGCCGAAGCCGGCGCTCGAGCTCCTGCACGCGGCGCTTCAGAGCGGCGATGTCGGAACGGTGGATGGCGGAGGACTTCTTGAGGGCGGAGGTCTCGCGGCGGATCTCCTTGCGGGCGACGCGCGAGATTTCCTCTTTCAAGGCAAATGCGATGTTCGACATGAGTTGCTGGTGAGCGCAGGGGAACAGCATCTTAGGCCGCCGCTCGCCGGCGCGAGAGTTCCTCCCCCGATCTCCCCTTGATCCCTCCGCCGTCTGCCTGCAGCGGCGCCCGCCGGGCCGCCGCTGCGAGAGTGCTAGTCTTCCAAGCCCTCTCACCGATGAATCGGCCCGGCCCGCAGATCCGGTTCGCAGACGATGCCCCTCGACGACGACTACAGCGGCCACAAGGGCTTCGATCCGGCGTTCCTGTCGGCCGGCAACGCGGACGGGCGCGTCTTCCTTCCTGCGCTCGGTCCAGCGCTGGCCAAGGAGGCCACGACGCTGTCCGGCAACCCGAAAGAGACGGTTCTCAAGTACCGGAACTTCAGCGTCGTCATGCATCGACTTCGCCGCTTCGCCATCTACAGCGCGGCCAACGTCGACTTCAAGGGCCGCTTCGAGCTCGCCCGACCCAAGGATCGCTGGCGCTTCGACCCGCGGATCCCGACCGAGATGCAGGTGGGAGAGTCGTTCTACACGAACAACGCCTTCGATCGCGGCCACCTGACGCGCCGCGAGGACCAGGAGTACGGGCCGACGCCCAAGGAGGCCATCGACGCGGCCGCGGACACCTGCCACTGGACGAACTGCATGCCCCAGCACGCCCGGTTCAACGAACGCCGCGAGCTCTGGCAAGGCATCGAGCACCACATCCTGGAGGAGGCCGTCGCGAAGGACCAGTTCCGGGCCCAGGTGATCACGGGCCCGGTCTTCGACGCGGCGGATCCCGTGCTGGCCGGTTTCGAAGCGACGCCGTACCCGCTTCGCTTCTGGAAGGTGGTCGCGGCGATCAACGCCTCGGGCAAGCTCTTCGCCACCGCCTACGTTCTCGACCAGCGCGACACGATCGCCGAGTTCGGCTTGCGCGGTGCGCCCGAGGTGCCGTTCACGCCTTTCAAGACGTATCAGACGACGATTGCCGCCATCGAGAAGCTGACCCAGCTCACCTTCACGGGGTCCAGAGGCGCGAGAAGGACCAACCTCGGCGCCTTCGATCCGCTGGCCAGGCGCAAGGCCGGCGCAGGACTCGGAGATCGCTCCGTTCCCAGCGCGCCGGGCGACGAGCCCATGGTGCCGCTTACCCGACTCGACCAGGTCGTTCTGCACGCCTGACCCTCGCTACCACATCGTTGTCAAGTCACTGCAACAGTGAGCCGACGACAATTCCGGCCCACAAGTCGGCCCTTCGGACGACGGGCCGAGGGATGAGATGGCGCTGATCAAATGCAAGGGATTCGGTTCGAAAGCCGCCACGTTTTTCTTGGGCTTCGCCGTGGTCGGGACTACCCTGTCCGCGCCGACGAGTAAACAAGTCGATCAGCAAGCTCAAGCGGTAGCCGCTTTGCAGATGACCGAGGTCAGCTGGCACCAACGCGGTTGGAACGACATGATGATGTTCAACGCGACTGTCCAGAACAGCGGAAAGCGCGATGTGAAAGACATCCAAGTCGTCTGCGATCACGTGTCGAACAACGAGACGAAAGCCGCCAGCAACCCTGCCACCATCTATGGGCCGTTCCCGGCAGGCAAGTCGAAGTCGATTCGCGAGTTCGACATGGGCTTCTTTCATGACCACACGAAGGGGACGAACTGTTCGATCGTCGGTGCCACGCTGGCGACCAAGCGATGGGGACGAACTGCTCGATAGTCCGTCGTGCCTGAGTCCGTCTTTCGGTTGAAAATCGTCGGGGTCGTCCAGGGAGTCGGCTACCGCTGGTCGATGGTCCAGGAGGCTCGTCGACTGGGCGTGCGCGGCGGCGTGCGCAACCGCCGAGACGGATCCGTCGAAGCGATCGTGACCGGACCGACGCAAGCGCTCGAGCAGATCATCGCTTGGGCGCGCGAAGGTCCCCCGTCGGCGAAGGTCACCACGGTCGACGTGCTCGCAGCTGACGGGGCTTTCGAGTCGTTCGAGGCGTGGGCGACGGAATAGGCCCATTCCCCCTACGAGCCTCTCGCTTTGAGGCTTGCCATTGCCCCGGAGGTCTACACTGACTTCGCCGTTCACGACACGCTAGGCCACAGGGTCTCACCTTCGCTCTTAAGGGCCCGCTAGTGCCTTCAACGCTGCCGGCGAATGACCAACAGCCCGCCCTGGCGCAAGCCTCCGGCGGGCTGGTCGTTTAGGGACCCCCATGAAGACAGCCGCCCACCTTCTCAGGTCAAAAGCTCACCAGTCCGTCTACACCATCACGCCGGAGGCCTCCGTGTTCGACGCCGTCCAACTCATGGCGGACAAAGACATCGGCGCGCTGCTCGTGATGGACGCCGATGCAATCGCCGGCATCGTCACCGAGCGCGACTACGCACGCAAGATCGTTCTCATGTCACGGTCGTCCAAGCAGACCTCGGTGCGCGAGATCATGACGTCGGCGGTGATGTACGTGCGCCCCGACCAGACCAGCGAGGAATGCATGGTGTTGATGACGGAAAACCGGTTGCGCCACCTGCCGGTCATGGACGCTGGCAGGCTGCTCGGGATCATCTCCATCGGAGACCTGGTGAAAGACATCATCGCCGAGCAGCGATTCACCATCGAGCAGCTCGAGCACTACATCTCCGGCGAGAGAGGCTGATCGATGCAGGGGTACGAGACGCGGGCGTCTACTGCGGGTTGTCGCAGGTGCCGACCTTCTTGCCGGCGAGCTTGATCGTCAGGTTCATGCCCTGCCCTGTGGCCTGGATCGCGCCCGTGTAGGCATCCGAGCCTTCGAAGTTCAGCTCGCCCGTGCCCTGCATCGGCATCTGCCCGCTGCACTGCATCTTCCAGGTCGCCTTGCTGCCGACCATCTTGTAGTCGGAAACCACGCATGACTTGTCGCCGCCGGGAGGCGGCTTCGTCCACGTCTTCGGCGAGCAGACCTTCTGCGTCTGCGGTGCCATCTGCATCGGCATGCCCGGCATCGCCATCTGCGACGTTGTTTCCCACAAGACGCCGGGCCGCTCGGCCGCAAGGGCCGGCAAGTGCACAGGAACAAGAGCTAGGGCAGCGGCCGCAGCAAGGCGGCCCATCGATGCCTTGATCATGAATTCACCCCCTCTTCGTTGTGACACGCGAACCGAGATGCGCGTCGGGTGTTAATGGCATCGCCGGTGACCGCATACGCAGCGCCGGCAACGACCCCCAGTTTTCCCGCAGCCGCTGCAGTCCATGGCCGCCGCAGTGTAGATGGGTGCATCCTCTGCCCATGATCCTCCTCGATCCCCATGCCAGGCCGGTCATCGGCCACCGCGGCAACCGCGCCCACGCACCTGAGAACACCCTCGAGTCGTTGCGCGAGGCGGTGGCGCTCGGTGTCGATGCGGTCGAGTTCGACCTGCGCGTGTCGCGCGACGGCACGCTCGTCGTGATGCACGACGAGACGCTCGACCGCACCACCAACGGCAGCGGTCCGGTCGCCCTCAGGACGGTGACCGAGATGAAGGGCCTCGACGCCGGCGCCGGGTTCACGCCCGACGGGGGGCGCACGTTCCCGTGGCGAGGGCGCGGCGTGAGGGTCCCCACCTTCGACGAGATCATCGAGTCGCTGCCGCGCGAGCTGCCCTGCATCGTCGAGCTCAAGACGGCTTCGGCGACGGAGCTCCTGAGGGCCGCGGTTCGTCGTCACGCCATCGCGCACCGCATCATCGTCGCGAGTTTCGATCCCGTCGCGACGCGGCCGCTTCGCGGCGCCGGCTTCGCGCTCGGTGCGTCCACGCCCGATGTCGCCGGCCTGGTGCTCCCTGCGCTGCTGCGACGTCGCCTCGCTCCCCCGCTCTTCCAGGCGCTCTGCATCCCGCCGGTCTGGAACGGCATCCCGGTGCCGATCGCCGCGCTGGCGCGCGCGTTGCGCGGCAGCGGCACCGTGATCCATGTCTGGACGGTCAACGAGCCCGCGCATGCGCTCCGGCTGTGGCGCGACGGCGTGCAGGGAATCCTCAGCGATGATCCGCAGGCAATCCTGGCCGCGCGAAAGAGCGCCTAGATCGCAGAGGCGCGACCGAGCAAGACGGGCGAGGCGCGAATCTTGCGCAGCCCCGCTCGACCCTCGCCGTATCATCGCCCTCGCTTCAAGGATCCCTCATGCTCAACTCGCATCTGATTCGTGCCTTCGCGGCCGCCCTCCTCGCGCTCGGCCTGGCGGGCACCAGCGCCGCCCAGCAAGCGGTGCGGGTCGCGTCCACGCCCACCGGCGTTCCGTTCACCTTCCTCGACACCAAGACCAACCAGATCTCCGGAATCATGGTCGACCTGATGAAGGCGATCGGCAAGGACCAGGGCTTTGCGATCGAGATCACGCCGATGACGTTCAGCACGCTGATCGCGGCGCTGCAGGCCAGCAAGGTCGACGTGATCGCCGCAGCGATGTACATCACGCCGACACGCCAGGAAGTGGTCGACTTCAGCGACCCGATCATCACCTACGGCGAGGGCCTGTTCGTGGCCGCCAAGGACACCAAGGACTACACGTCGATGGTCGACCTGAAGGGCGAGATCGTCGGCGTCCAGATCGGCACCGCCTACGTGAAGCCGCTTACCGACTCGGGCCTGTTCAAGGAGATCAAGGTCTACGACACCATCCCCGACATCATCCGCGACGTGAACCTCGGCCGCATCAAGGCCGGCTTCGCCGACTTCCCGATCGTCGCCTACCAGCTCTCGCAAGGCGGCTTTCCCGACACGCGGCTGGCCAAGAACTACAAGCCGGTGCTGCCCGGCAGCGTCGGCATCGGCGTCAAGAAGGGCGACAAGGCGTTGCTCGACAAGATCAACGCGTCGCTCCGCAAGATGAAGGCCGACGGCTCCACCGACAAGATCCTCGCCCAGTGGGGGCTCAAGTAAGCCGGCGCCGCGGCGTGCGGTAGCCGCCGCGTGTTCGCCGCGAAGGATCTCGCCGAGTACCTGCCGCTGCTGGCGCGCGGCGCGCTCATCACCGTCGAAGTCTTTGCCCTGGCGCTGGTCGTCGCCACCGTGCTCGGCCTCGGCTGGGCGCTGATGCGCGTGTCGAGCGTGCCGGCGCTGCGCGGGTTCTCGAAGGCGCTGATCAACACGATCCGCGGCATCCCGATCCTGGTGCAGCTGTTCTACATCTACTTCGTCTTCCCCGAGATCGGCATCCAACTGTCGGCGTTCGAGGCCGGCGTGATCGGCCTCGGCTTCGCCTACTCGTGCTACATGGCCGAGGTGTTCCGCTCCGGCATCGAAGGGGTCGACCCGGGCCAGCTGGAGGCGGCGCAGTCGCTCGGCATGAGCCGCGCGAAGATCCTCTGGCGGGTGGTGCTGCCGCAGGCCTTCAAGATCGCGCTTCCGCCCTACGGCAACACCTGCGTGATGCTGCTGAAGGACACGTCGCAGGCCTCCATCATCACCGTGGCCGAGCTGTCGTTCCAGGGCAAGCTGATCGCGTCGTCGACCTTCAAGAACACGGAGGTGTTCACGCTGGTCGCGCTGATGTACCTGGCGATGTGCGTGCCGCTGATTCTCATCGTCGGCCGGCTCGAGAAGCGGATGGCGCGCAAGTGATCGTCCTTCGCGACGTGCGCAAGTCGTTCGGCACGAACCTGGTGCTCGACGGCATCTCGCTCGACGTGAGCCAGGGCGAGGTGGTGTGCGTGATCGGCGCCTCCGGCTCGGGCAAGTCGACGCTGCTGCGCTGCGTGAACGGCCTGGAGTCGTACGACTCGGGCGAGGTCACGGTCGACGGCCGGCGCGTCGACCGCGACAAGCACCACATCGTCGCCATCCGCGAGAAGGTGGCGATGGTGTTCCAGCGCTTCAACCTCTTCCCGCACCGCACCGCGCTCGAGAACGTGATCGAAGGCCCGGTCTACGTGAAGGGCGAGCCGCGCGCGCTGGCGATCGAGCGGGCGCGCGCGCTGCTGGTGCGCGTGGGCCTGGCGGGCAAGGAGGACGACTATCCGCACCGGCTCTCGGGCGGCCAGCAGCAGCGCGTGGCGATCGCGCGGGCGCTGGCGATGCAGCCCAAGGCCATCCTGTTCGACGAGCCGACCTCGGCGCTCGACCCCGAGCTGGTGGGCGAAGTGCTCGCCGTGATGCGCCTGCTCGCGGGCGAAGGCATGACGATGATCGTCGTCACCCACGAGATGGGCTTTGCCCGCGAGGTGGCGGATCGGGTCGTCTTCATCGACGGCGGCAGGATCGTCGAGCAAGGCGTGGCGCGCGAGCTGCTCGGCGCGCCGCAGCACGAGCGCACGCAGGACTTCCTGCGCCGCGTCACGCACCCCATCTGACAAGAGCGAGCCATGGCCAACGACCGCGCTTCTCCCCTCCCCTTGCCGCCTTCGCTGTGGGCCGCGACCGCTCGCCCCGCACCGGCCACGCCGCGGCTCGCCGAGTCGTGCCGGGCCGACGTCGCCATCGTCGGCGCCGGCTACTCCGGCCTGGCCGCGGCGCTGCGCCTGCGTGAAGCCGGCGCCTCGGTGGTGGTGCTCGAAGCCGGCGAGCCGGGTTGGGGCGCCTCGGGCCGCAACGGCGGACAAGTGATCCCCGGGCTGAAGTGGGACCCCGACGAGCTCGTCTCGATGTTCGGCGCCGAAGCCGGCGAGCACCTGGCGCAAGTGGCCGGCGGCGCACCGGCGACGCTGTTCGACCTGGTCGCCCGGCATGCGATCGATTGCGAGGCCACGCGCTGCGGCTGGATCCAGCCCTGCTTCGCCGACGCCGACCGCAGCCTCGCCGAGCGGCGCGTGGCGCAATGGCAGAAGCGCGGCGCCGACGTCGAGCTGCTCGAGCGCGACACCGTCCGCGAGCTCGTCGGCAGCCCGATCTATCGCGGTGGCTGGATCGACCGGCGCGCCGGCTCGGTGCAGCCGCTCAGCTATGCGCGCGGCCTGGCGCGGGCGGCTCAGGCCGCAGGCGCGGTGGTGTGCGGCGGCTCGCGCGTCTCGGCCCTGGCACGCGCCGGCGGGCGCTGGAACGTGACCACCGCGCACGGGCCCGCGGTCTCGGCCGGGCAGGTGCTGCTGGCCACCAACGGCTACACCGACGGCCTGTGGCCGCAGCTGCGCCAGACCGTGATCGCGGCGAACAGCTTCCAGGTCGCGACCGAACGGCTGCCCGCCGCGCTGAGCGGCACCGTGCTTCGGCAAGGCCAGGTGGCCTCGGACACGAGGAAGCTTCTTCTCTACTACCGCGCCAACCACGACGGGCGCCTGATCATGGGCGGCCGCGGGACGTTCCGCGAGCCGGCGGGGCCGGCCGAGTTCGGCCACCTCGAGTCGGTGATCGCCCTGGTGTTCCCGCAGCTCAAGGGCGTGCGCTGCGAGTACCACTGGTCGGGCCGCGTCGCGCTGACGCGCGACCACCTGCCCCACGTGCACCAGCCGGCGCCGGGCCTCACGCTGCTGCTCGGCTACAACGGGCGCGGCGTGGCACTGGCGACGACGCTCGGCACGCTCGTCGGCGCGAACCTCGCGCAGCCTGACGCACATCCACTGCCGCTGCCCATCACCGGGCTGAGTCCCATCCCGCTGCATGGCCTGCATCGGCTCTATGCCACAGCGATCCTGCAGATGTACCGGGTGAAGGACCATCTGGCGGTTCGTTAGGGCTCGGGGTCACCTGCACATTCCCGCTCGTGCCCATGGCCAGGGCCACGCAGAATGCACGCTTCCGACCTTGGTATCTAAATCGACATTTGACATCACTGATCAGCAAGCGTAACCTGTCGGCCATGAAGAAGTCGACTCCCCAGGCCAGCGCCGAGCGTGCGAAGCGCGCCGGCACCGTCAAGCCGCGCACGCTACGGCTCGACCCGGTCTACGAAGTCGGCCTCGGCATGCTGAAGGGCGTCCTTCACAAGCCCGTCAACAAGATGGTGAACGAGGCCGTCGCCGAGTACATCCGCAAGCGCACCAGCCAGGTCGAGGCGGAGATGGGCAGCGTCCTGAATCAGCTCAAGGCCTATCGGCGCGCGGACCCGACCTTCCAGCAGGACAAGGAAGCTTTCATCTTGGCGGAAGCCGAGTTCGGGGCCTCGGATCCGATGGAAGGCGTCGTCTACAAGGTGTCGCGACGTCGCAGTGCGACGACGCGGAAGGCGGCGGCGCCCCAGGAAAAGAAGGCCGGCGCAGCGTTGACCATGGTGCGCGAGATGCTGCGGAGCTAGGGCGTGGCATCGGGATCTGCGCCCGACTGGGACGCCGACAGCCCGATCCTTCGCCACAACCTGGCGCGCGTCGAAGACAGCATCCGCGCCGATGCGAAGGCGCGAGTCCAGCCGAGCCTGGCCGCGGCGCGGGCCTGGCACGTCGCCATGATGAAGGGACTCGCGGTCCCCAACCCTGCGTTCGTCGGCCGCTTCCGCGGCGAAACCGGCCTCGAGGACGTCGGCGTTCGCGTCGGCACGCTCGAGGGCACCCATCCCGACCTCGTCGCCAGCGAGCTCGAACAGTTCGAAGACCGGCTGCAGCGCACGGTCGCAGCCCTCGACGGCCGATATCCGACCGTGGATTCGCTCGACCTCGACGGCATGGACGCGGTCATCGAGCTCGCCGCATGGGCCCACTCGGAATGGGTCCGCATCCACCCGTTCGGCAACGGCAACGGGCGGAGCGCGCGCATCTGGGCCAACCTGTTTCTGATGCGCTACGGCATGCGCCCAGTGCTTCGGCTGAGGCCGCGCCCCGACACGCCCTACGGAAACGCCGGGCGCGCCGGCATGCAAGGCGACTCCGGGCCGATGGCTTCCCTGATCCGCAGCCTTCACGATGCGGCGTTCGCAGGGCAACCGATCCCGGGGAAACAGGTCACCCGGAAGACCGAGAAATGAGGAGGCCCGGCATGTCGTTGTTCTCGCTCGCCGGCAAGACCGCCGTGATCACCGGCTCGACGCGCGGCATCGGCAAGGCGATCGCCGAGCGCATGGCCGAAGCCGGCGCGAAGGTCGTGATCTCGTCGCGAAAGCCCGAGGCGTGCGCGGCGGTGGCCGCGGCGATCTGCGCCACGCACGGTGCGGGCCGCGCGATCGCGATCCCGGCCAACATCTCGTCGAAGGACGAGCTCAAGCACCTCGTCGACGAGACTGTGCGCCAGCTCGGCCAGATCGACGTCCTGGTCTGCAACGCGGCGTCGAATCCCTACTTCGGGCCGATGGCGGGCATCGAGGACGGCCAGTTCCGCAAGATCCTCGAGAACAACGTGCTGGCCAACCACTGGCTCATCGGCTTCGTGGCGCCGCAGATGCTCGAGAGGAAGGACGGCTCGATAATCATCGTGTCGTCGATCGGCGGCTTGCGCGGCTCGCCGGTGCTCGGCGCCTATTGCGTCTCGAAGGCGGCGGACCTCCAGCTCGCACGCAACCTCGCCGTCGAGTACGGGCCGAGCAACGTGCGCGTCAACTGCATCGCGCCGGGCCTGATCCGAACCGATTTCGCGCGGGCGCTCTGGGAAGATCCGGAGGCATTGAAGCTGCGCACGTCGACCACGCCGCTGCGACGCATCGGCGAGCCCGACGAGATCGCCGGCGCCGCGATCTTCCTCGCTTCCCGGGCCGGTTCGTTCGTGACCGGGCAGGCGATCGTCGTCGACGGCGGCGTGACGATCTGACCGCGGTGCTTTGAGGAGAACGAAGCCTTGCTGGCCACAGGGCGGGGGCGCCCAGCGACGCAGACGCAGGAACGCCCGTTGCCGAGATATGCCGGCGCGCCGACGGTGCGTTCGCAAATGCCGCACCTGCGTTCAGCTCATCGCCAGCGACAAGCCTCACGACCCGACAGGTCAACGCTGCCGGCCAGCGTCCATCGTCCAATAGGTCCGGTAGGTGCTCGTCGATGATGGAACGCACGCGACGCCGACATCCTTGAAGTTCGGGTTCATGATGTTGGCGCAGTGGCCGTCGCTCGCCATCCATGCGTCGATCACGGCGTTCACGGTCGGATAGCCGGCAGCGATGTTCTCGCCGATGGTGCTCCACACGTAGCCGGTGGCGTTGATGCGATCGACCATCGTGCGACCGTCGGCGCTGGTGTGCGAGAAATAATTCCTGGCGGCCATGTCCTGCGAATGGCCGCTCGCGGCCTGCAGCAGGTTGGCGTTCCAGACCAGAGTCTGCGCCGGCGCGAAGCTACCCGCAGAGCGGCAGTCCGCACCCGCGGCCCGGTACTGATTGATGCGCGCGAGAACGCTCGCCTGGAAGTCCGGCAGCGAGCACGTCGGTCCGGCTGCCGGTGGAGCCGGGGCGGCGATCGGGGCGGGTGCAGGGGCCGGAGCGGGGGCGGGCGGCGGATTGCGTCTGAACCGAAGAGCCGTGGCCTTGGTCACATCGCCTCCTGCCTCCACGTCGGCGGCGACAGCGTCGGGCAAGAGTGCGGTCTCCGTGTCCTGCGCGTTCGAGACTGAATCAGCGGTGCTGTCCGACCCGCCGCCGCCGCAGCCTGCAGCGATGAGGGCAGCGGTGAGGCCGGCCACAGGAAATCGGAACGTGCGGGTCGAGAAAAGGGATCGTGTCGTCATGGGTCAAGGTCAACGAGATCTCGAAGTTGTCGTGGGCCAAGCGTACAGACGCAAAGGCGTCCCATCGAAAAAGGGCCCTCAAGAATGTAATGCTCGGTAACGCTTCTACCGGGCGTCAGGGGCGCGGCGTCGGTGCTAGCGGGTCGCGCTCGCGCGCGCGAATCCATCGTCGCTCCACCGCTCGCTGCCGACCCCGTGATGCACGAAGAACAGCCCCTGCGGGTCGTACCGTTCCTTCACCGCCAGCAGCCTCGAATAGTTCGCGCCCCAGAATGCGTTCTGCCACTCCGCCTCGAAGTAGTCGCTCTCCGCGACATACGACCCCGCTGACGGCACGAGCTTGCGCAGTTCCCCCGCCGCCCGACCGATCGCCTGCCGTTGCAGGCGCGCGGCGGCGACATCGGGCTCGTGACCCGCGACGCCTGGATACGCCGGCTGCTCTTCGGCGCCGAGGATCGCGAGACAGAAGGCATCGAGGACGGCCGGGTTCGTGGCCGTGTCCCGTGCCGCGGCCACCGCATCGGCGGGCGCGCCGGCGAGGCCCTTGTTCAGGTGCAGCGAGACGCCCCGGTGTCGGCTCGCCGCGAAGAGCGCATCGGCCAGCGCGGCGCGGCGCGCGGCCTGCAGCAGCGCCGCGGGGAGCCAGGTCGAGCTGTAGCCGTGCAGGAACTGGCCGGCCTGCCCCTGGTCGCCCGGCCAGAACACGTTGGTGGGCGGCGCGCTGGGCCGATCGTCGCGGCTGATGAAGCCGAGCGTGCGCTTGACGAAGGTCGGCGCCCAGAACTCGCGCGCCGACGTCGAGACGATCTTCAGCGGCGAGAACTCGACCTTCCATTCGTCGCTGCCCGCCGCGTCGACCGCGTCCATGAACGGCCGCCACACCGCTTGCGCCTGGCCGCGCGTCAGGCCCTGGAACACCATCGAGATGCGCAGGATGTCGCCGGGGCGAAAGCGGATCTGCTCGCCCCAGTGCGGGCCGACCAGGTGCTCGGCGCAGAAGTCGACGATCAGGCCGACGAGCTTCCTGAACGCCGCCGGCGACGCGGCCTTGATCGTCATGTTCACCGCGCCGAAATCTTCCGGCAGCGGATGCACGCGCAGGGTGACGCGCGTCACGACGCCGAAGCTGCCGCCGCCGCCGCCCTTCAGCGCCCAGAAGAGATCGGGGTGGCTGCAGGCATTGGCGATCCGCACCTCGCCGTCGGCGGTGACGACTTCGGCTTCGAGCAGGCTCGCCGCCGCGAGGCCGTAGCGCTTCGAGAAGCTGCCGAAGCCGCCGCTCTGAATCAGGCCCGCGGCGCCGACGGTCATGCACCCTCCGCCCTGCACGTAGCCGCCGGCCTTCGTCGTCACCGCGTCGTAGACGTGCGCCCAGATCGCGCCCGCGCCGACCGAGACCGCGCGCACCGGCGCTGCGCTCGCCGCGCAGCCCTGCGCGACGAAAGCGTCGTGGAGCGTGATCGTGTTCATCCTGCGCGTCCACACCAGGAGCGAGTCGGCCGCGTTCGACGTGCCCTGGTAGCTGTGGCCGCCGCCCTTGACGACGAGGCGCAGCGCGTTCTGGCGCGCGAAGTTCACCGCGGCGGCGACGTCCGCCGAATTGCGCGCCGCGACGGCGTAGACGCTCGGCGACGACTTCCAGGCGTCGACCCAGCCGAAGGTCTGCGTCAGGGCGATGTCGTCGCCGAGGACGTACGGGTTCTTGGCCGACTTGAAGAACTGCGCGCAGGCGGCGCCGGTGGGCGCGGCGATGCACTCGGCGAACGGCGAGCGCACCTCGACGAGGCCGCCGCCGACCTGCTCGGCGAGCTGCTTCCATTTCTCGGGCGCGGGCCAGGCGGGGTCGCCGGGGCGGACGCGGGAGGTCGATGCGGCCGCCAGCGCACGGCCGCCGACGCCAAGGAACGGGAGGCTCGCAGCCGCGAGCCGCGACCCCATCAACTGGAGAAGTCTTCGCCGGGTGAAGCGATGGCGCGGCATGGAGTCGGACCGGCCATCGTAGTGGCGCGTTTGCACGTCCGGAAGCGCCTGGGACCGTTAGCCTCACGGGTATGCATCTTGTTCAGTGGACCCCTGGACAATGCCGTTGACGACTGTGATCACCCGGTAGCGGCCGTACTCCGGGCTGAGGCTCCCGGTACGCCGAGGCTTGCCGATACCGACCAGCAAGCGGCCGGAGTACCAGGAGGCGAATAGTGGCGTGGATTGGCCCGGGAACAAGGTCTGAATCGGAAATTCCTTCGGTGCACCTGAGCACGCATCCGTCACCACCTTGACCAGCAACAGACGCGTGTCGTCTATCTTCCAGAACGCCTTGTGGCCGCGCCAATTTGCAGAACAGTTCGAGCGGAAGTGCTGGCTGAGGGACATCGCGCCCTCGAAGCCTGGCCTCAGCGAATTCAGCGGTAAGGTCAGTAGCGGTAACGGCTGTCCATCGATGTCGATCTCGTCAGGAATCTGTGTCGTCGCGTGCACCAGAGGGCAGCACAGCACCGCCGCAGCGATGAGCAACGCCCTGTACATCGACTGAACCATGTGCGCCCCTCCGGCATGAGAGTAAGCCGGCGAGCATCGTATGAGGCAGGTGGAGGCTTGGCTATCCGTTGGCCTGAACTCCGCCGCCGTTCGGAAAGCTCGTCGGGGACCCGGAGTGCGCCGACTCCCGGCGCATCAACATCCAGCATCGGCTGGTGTACGAAGTGTTCAAGGCCGAGCGCACCGTCCGCGTCCTGCGCATGTGGACGCACTACGAATAACAGCGGTCACCTCGCCGCGTCCCGCGCGCAGCGAAAGCCGACGTCGTCGGCACGTTGTCCGGCGAGGCATCATCCGCGGTGCGAGACTGCGGAGGCGCATATGCCCATGAAAACGTTTCACGGCAGCTGTCACTGCGGCGATGCCCGCTTCACGGCAGCCTTCGACCTGGGCAATGGCACGGCGAAGTGCAATTGTTCGATCTGCAAGAAGGTGCGGATATGGCATGTCGTCCTCAAGGACGGGGACTTTGCTCTGCTCTCCGATCCCGGCCTGCTTCGCGAATACACCTGGCTCGCGCCGGGTCAGCGCGCGCCGCGACTGCATTTGTTCTCGTGCGGGCGCTGCGCGACGGGGCTGTACTCGTGGGGCGACTTCGGCCGCGGCAAGTTCTATGCGATCAACGTCATGGCGCTCGACGACCTCGACCCCGACGAGCTCGCTGCCGCGCCGATCAAGTACGAAGACGGCCGCCACGATCGCTGGGACCGCGTGCCGGAAGACATCCGCCTGCTCTGAGTTCGGCCTCGGCGTCTATCAAGAATTGAGGTCTGGATGCGGCAATGCCTGCTTCCTAGTTGGTGACGGATGCCTGCTCAGGCGCAACGAAGGAATTCCCGATCCAGACCTTGGAGAGCCGGTTGGCACGACGTCGATTGCCATCTCGGGAAGCCTGCGCAACACTCGCGGGCCGCTGTTGAGCCTGCAGCCACACCGTGAATCTCTTCCTCTCCTACCCTTCGGCCGAGCGGACCGTCGCAGACCGCCTGAGGCTGGCGCTCGAGGCCGAAGGGCATGAGGTCTTCTTCGACCGAAGCGATCTCGATGCCGGGCAGTCGTTTCACGAGCGGCTGCGCGATTCGATCCAGTCGGCCGACGCAATGATCTTCCTGATCACCCCCGCCTCGGTGGCGCCGGGCAGCTACACGCTGACCGAGCTCGGCATCGCGCAGGAGCGCTGGCGTCGGCCGGCCGGCCACGTGCTGCCGGTGATGATCGCGCCGACGCCGATCGCGTCGCTGCCGCCGTACCTGTCTGCGGTGACGGTTCTCCAGCCGACGGGCGAGCCTGTCGCCGAGACAGTCGCTGCGGTGGCCAAGCTGGGCGGCCGAGGTGGCGATGCAACCCGGCGCATCGCCATCGGGGTCACGATCGCCCTGGCGGTCATCGCCGCCGGCGGGTTCGCCGCCACGCAGATCGCCCAGCGTCGCGCCGACGCGGCCGCCACGGCTCGCGATCTCACTGCGGCTGCTGAAGCGATGAAGCTGTGCAACGACGGCAGCCATGACCCGGCGCTGCAGCAGCTCGGCGAGCTGGCAGCCCGCCAGCCGAAGTCGCCCACCATCGCCACGCTTCGCGAAGACTGCGCGATGCGGTGGACGCGGGAGATGCGCGCGACCACCAGCAGCAGCGGACAGCTCACCTTCGACGAGCAGGTGGCCAAGGTGCAGCCGGTGCTGTTGCAGGGCCTGGGCGCGGCGACGGGCATGCGAAGCGCGGACCTTCGCGCCCACGTCGGCTGGACCGAGCACCTGCGCAGGCGCGAGGGCAAGGGGTCGGGCGATCCCGTGCCGCACTGGCAGCGCGCCTTGGCCGACGATGCGACGAACGTCTACGCGCACGCGATGTGGGGGAACACGCTCTTGCCGGGGCGGCTCGCCGAGGCGCGGCAGCACTTCGAGAAGGCGGTGGCGAGCGGGCGCGACCGCGAGTTCGTGCGGCGCCTGCAGTTCGGCGGGGCTTTGGGGGGCGGCGACGAAGCCACGAACTATGCCGTCGTGGTCGGCGACGAAATGCGTCGCGGCGGGGAAGCGCTGTCCGCCACCCAACGCCGTCGCCTGTCGGATTACGCTTTCAACTCGCGTCTGCTTTCCGAGGATGCCCGCAGGTCGTTGTTTTCTGCGTTGCCTCCCCGTGAGCTGCTCGCCACTTTCCAGTCGCTGCCCTCTGCAGCGGAGTACTCGGAGAAGACGAACTACGTCGGCCGCTTCTGCCTGGCCACTTTGCAGGCGAATGCCGGGGAGTTGGATGCAGCCGCCGCCGGCTTCGCGTCGCTCGAACAGGAGTTGCGCGCCGACCGGCAAAGCGGGCGGTTGCTCGACGAAACGCAGAAGGCGTTGGCTGCCATCCGCAAGTCACGGGGCCGATAGCCGGAGCGCTTCCACTTGCGCAGCCGGCGCGAACTGGGTCAGCAACAGCGCGCGCCTCCCCCCTTGCCGTACTTGCGCTCGATCGCCTGCGCAAAGAAATCCCCGCGCGTCAGGACAGGCCCTCCGGGATGACGCGCCGCGGCGTGGGTGAGGTAGCGCTCGTAGTCGGGCATGCCGAACACCTGGCGGCAGGCCGAGCACAGGTAGCGGGCGCGCTCGCGCAGCCCGACCGGGGTATCGCCCTTTTCGGCTGCCGCGCTCATGCCGGTGCGCCTCGTGCGCCGGCGAGCGGCGGAATCTCGTGGGCGGTCGGATTCGCCTGCTTCAGCGCCTGCAGGCAGATCTTCACCGCGAAGACGCACATCGCCACCACCAGCAGGACGAAGAAGGCGCAGACGGCGGCGTCGAGGTAGTTGTTGAAGGCGACGCGCTGCATTTCCGCGATTGACTTGGCGGGCGCGAGCACGGTCCCTTGCGCGGCGGCGTCGCTGAACTTGCGCGCCAGCGCAATGAAACCGATCTTCGGGTCGGGATCGAAGATCTTCTGCACGCCGGCGGTGAGCGTGGTGATCAGCAGCCAGGCCGTGGGCACCAGCGTGACCCAGACGTAGCGCTCGCGCTTCATCTTCACCAGCACGCTGGTGCACAGCAGCAAGGCGATGCCGGCCAGCATCTGGTTACCGACGCCGAAGAGCTGCCACAGCGTGTTGATGCCGCCGAGCGGATCAACCACTCCCTGATAGAGGAAGTAGCCCCAGAGCCCCACGCAAAGCCCGGTGGCGAGGAGGTTGGCGGGCAGGTACTCGGTGTTGCCGAGCGGCTTGTACACGTGGCCGAGCATGTCCTGGATCATGAAGCGGCCGACCCGGGTGCCGGCGTCGACCGCGGTCAGGATGAACAGCGCCTCGAACAGGATCGCGAAGTGGTACCAGAACGCCTCCATCGACTTGCCGCCCAGGGCCTGGCCGAGGATCTGCGCCATGCCGACTGCCAGCGTCGGCGCACCGCCGGCGCGCGAAAGGATGGTGGTCTCGCCGATGTCCTTGGCGGTCTGGGTGATCATGTCCGGCGTGATCGTGAAGCCCCAGTTCGAGATGACCTCGGCCGCCCCGGCCGCGGTGGTGCCGATGACCGCGGCGGGCGCGTTCATCGCGAAGTAGATGCCCGGATCGAGCACGCACGCCGCCGTGAGCGCCATCACCGCGACGAACGATTCGGCCAGCATGCCGCCAAAGCCGATCAGGCGCATGTGGGATTCGTTCTCCACCATCTTCGGCGTCGTTCCCGAGGAGATCAGCGCATGGAATCCCGAGACCGCCCCGCATGCGATGGTGATGAACAGGAACGGGAACAGCTTGCCCGAAAACACCGGGCCGGTGCCGTCGAGGAAGCGGGTCGTGGCCGGCATGGCCAGCTTCGGCGCGACGTAGTAGATGCCGATCGCCAGCGCGACGATCGTGCCGATCTTGAGGAAGGTGCTCAGGTAGTCGCGCGGCGCGAGCATCAGCCACACCGGCAGGCTGGCGGCGATGGCGCCGTAGACGATCAAGGCCCAGGCCAGCTGCTCGCCAGTGAGCGTGAACAGGGGCGCCCAGGTGGGGCTTTCGGCGACGGCGCGGCCCATCATGATCGACAGCAGCAGCAGCACCACGCCGAACGCCGAGGCTTCGCCCACGTGTCCCGGCCGGATGAAGCGCATGTAGCAGCCCATCAGCAGCGCGATCGGAATGGTCGCGAAGATCGTGAACAGGCCCCAGGGGCTCGCGGTCAGCGCCTTGACCACCACCAGCGCGAGCACGGCGAGGATGATGATCATGATCGCCAGCACGCCGACCAGGGCGAGCGAGCCGGGGATGGGACCGAGCTCCATCTTGATCATCTCGCCCAGCGACTTGCCGTCGCGCCGGACCGAGACGAACAGGACGATGAAGTCCTGCACCGCACCGGCGGTCACGACCCCGGCGAGGATCCAGAGCGTGCCCGGAAGAAATCCCATCTGCGCGGCCAGGACGGGCCCGACCAGCGGGCCGGCGCCCGCGATCGCGGCGAAGTGGTGGCCGTACAGGACCCACTTGTTGGTCGGCACGTAGTCCAGGCCGTCGTTGTGGCGGACCGCGGGCGTCGGGCGCGTCGGGTCGACCTGCAGGACTTTTTCGGCGATGAACTTGCTGTAGAAGCGGTAGGCGATGAGATAGACGCTCAGCGCTGCCGTGACGAGCCAGACGGCGTTGACGCTTTCGCCGCGGCCGAGGGCGAGCGCGGCGAAGGAGAACGCACCGATGACGGCGATGGCGGGCCAGACGAGAACAGACGCGAGCTTGTTCATGAAACCGCTCCTTGCAGCTGCTTGCGCTCAGGATCGAGTGACAGGTCCCTTTTCCAGGAGGTGTCCCCCTTCAAACTTCATGATGTTCTCGAGGTTTCGAAGCGTCAAGTCGTGCAGCGCCGGCCCGGAGCGAATCCCGTGTTCGACGGGCGCCGGTCCGCCACGCAAGGGCGGCGGCCACAGCCGCCGGGCACGCAGGCGCAGGCGCTCAGCCCGGCCTGCGAAAGCCGTTCTCAATCCACGCCGAAGCGCTCGCTGCGCTCAGCCTGAATCCAGCGTCCACGCGCACGCGCGCCAGCTCGGTGCCGGCGGCATCGAACGCGCTCAGCTCGGCGTAGGGATCGTCGTCGTCGGCAGTGATGTCGAGCTTCACCAACACGCGGCCGGAAGCGGCGGTGACCGCCACCTCCCGATGCCGCTCGGCGTGCAGGTGCTGCTCGTGCCGGCGAATCACCTCGGCGGCGGTCTTCACCAAGGTGTTGAACGCGGCGCTGTCGAGCGGCTTCGGGTTCTTCTTGTCGCGGCCCATGGTCCAGGGCCCGACGAGTGCCGGCTCGGGCTCGCCGTCCTTGATCATCTCCACCGCCCAGCCTTCGTCGTCCTCGTTCTTCACCACGCGGGCGGTCCAGCCGTTGTCGCGCCACAGGCGGTCGTCGTGGACCGGATCAACGTCGTCGGCGCCCGGGCCTTCGTTCAGGAGAGACATGATGGCGATGTTGCCATGGCCGTCGATGACGTCGCCGCCCAAGCGGCTTGACATGACGTACGGTTTCACGTACGCTTTGACGCCGAGCTCATCATGACCACCCTCACCGCCAGCGAAGCGCGCGCCAACCTCTACCGGTTGATCGATCAGGCCGCCGAGTCGCATCAGCCGATCCTCATCGCCGGCAAGAGCAGCAGCGCCGTGCTGGTCGCAGCCGAAGACTGGCAGGCAATCCAGGAGACGCTTTACCTGCTCGCGGTCCCCGGCATGCGCGAGTCGATCAAGAAGGGCATGGCCGAGCCGCTCGCCAAGAGCACGAGGAACCTGCGCTGGTGAGCTGGACGGTGGTCTTCGCGAAGCATGCCGTCAAGGACGCCCGCAAGATCGCCGCCGCCGGGCTCAAGGAGAAAGCGCAATCGCTGCTCGACGTTCTGCGCCACGACCCTTTCCAGAATCCGCCGCCGTTCGAAAAGCTCGTCGGGGACCTCGAAGGCGCGTACTCCCGGCGCATCAACATCCAGCATCGGCTGGTATACGAAGTGTTCAAGGCCGAGCGGACCGTCCGCGTCCTGCGCATGTGGACGCACTACGAATGACCGGGGTCGCCACGCCGCGTCCCGCGCTGGGGCGGTCAGCCGAGCGGTCCTGTTGCATGCCGCGGATGCGGTCGGCCGTCTTCTTTCTCGCCGTGTTGCTCTGCGCGTGCACGACGACCGCACCTCCCCGCGGCTGGGACGATCGGCTGCGTGGCGATGCAGTGGTCCTGCTCGGAGAAGTTCACGACAACGCGGAGCAGCACCGGCTCCGGCTGGAAGCCTTGCAGCGCGCGTTCGCGTCGGGGTGGCGGCCCGCGATCGCGATGGAGCAGTTCGACCGGGAACATCAAGCCGACATCGATCGCGCGCGCCGCGAACGACCGGGGGATGCTCAGCACGTCATCGATGCCGCGACGCCGTCTGGGAACCGTGCCGGGAGTGGATGGAACTGGGCCTTCTACCGGCCGTTCGTCGAGCTGGCGCTGCGCTACGACGTGCCGCTGATCGCCGCGAACCTGTCGAACGCCGATACCGCAAAGACCGTTCGCGGCGGCTATGCCGCGGTCTTCAGCGCGGCGGAGATCGCGGCGCTCGGACTCGACCTGCTGGTCGCACCCGAAGTGCAGGCGGCCCAGGAACGCGAGATCGACATCGGCCACTGCCACGCGTTGCCGCGATCGGTGTGGCCCCGCATGGCGCAAGCCCAGTTCGCCCGCGACGCCCTCATGGCCGAGGTGCTGCGCCGAAGCGCCCAGGCCGGCGGTGTCGTCCTCCTGGCGGGCAATGGACACGTGCGCCGCGACATCGGCGTGCCTCGTTGGCTCGGCGATGTGAAGGACAGGACATTCGCCGTCGGCTATCTCGAGATCACCGACGACTCGACGCCGATCACCGCCTTCGACGCGGTGGTGCGAACCGCCCCGGCGGAACGCGCCGATCCCTGTGCCGAATTCGAACGACGCGCCGTCGGGAAGTGACGGCGCGGCGATCGCCACTCACATCGCCGGCCCCGACAAGTTGACCGCCGCTGCCGCGGCCGCCGCCTCGGCGGGCTGTGCTTCCGGCCGCGCCTGATGGTGCGAGATCAGGATCTGGCCGAGGAAGTTGCGCGTCGTCTCGTTCTTCGGATTCGCGAAGAATTCCTCCGGCGGCGCCTCCTCGACGATGCGGCCCTCGGCCATGAAGACGACGCGGTCGGCGACGCTGCGCGCGAAGCCCATCTCGTGCGTCACGCAGAGCATCGTCATGCCGTCTTCGGCGAGGCCGATCATCGTGTCGAGCACCTCCTTGACCATTTCCGGATCGAGCGCCGAGGTCGGCTCGTCGAACAGCATGATCTTCGGGTTCATGCACAGTGCCCGCGCGATCGCGACGCGCTGCTGCTGGCCGCCCGAGAGCTGGCTCGGGTGCTTGTTCGCCTGCTCGGGGATGCGCACTCGGGTCAGGTACTTCATCGCCGTCGCTTCCGCCTCCTCGCGGCTCATGCCGCGCGAGCGCATCGGCGCCAGGGTGCAGTTCTGCAGCGCCGTCAGGTGCGGGAACAGGTTGAACTGCTGGAACACCATGCCGACTTCGCGCCGCACCGCGTCGACATTGCGGCGGCCGGCGGCCAGGTCGACGCCGTCGACGACGACGCGGCCCTTCTGCGCCGTCTCGAGCCGGTTGATGCAGCGGATCAGCGTCGACTTGCCCGAGCCCGACGGACCGCAGATGACGATGCGCTCGCCGGCCCGCACCGACAGGTTGATGTCGGTGAGCACCTGGAAGTGCCCGAACCACTTGTCGAGCCCCTCGATCCGGATGATCGGCTCGGCGCCGCCGGCGTCGCTCATGGCACTGGCCTCGCGTCAGCTCGCCTGCATCGCCGGCAGCTTGGTGCCGAGCCACTTCTGGTAGAGCTTGTCGAGCTCGCCGTTGGCCTTGTTGCGATCGACGAAGTCGTTGACGGCCTTTTCGAGCTCGGCCTGGGCCGGCCGCATCGCCACGCCCATCACCTGCTGGCGCAGGACGAACTTCTCTTCGTAGGTGCCCGCACCGGCGCGCTTCTCGATCTGTGCCGCCACGGTCGTCGAGCAGCCGAGCGCGTCGACCTGGCCCGACATCAGCGCCTGCATGCCCGAGGCGTCATCGTCGAAGCGGCGGATCTCGGTGCCGGGCGGCGCGACGGCGGTGAGCGCGATGTCCTGCGTGCTCGCGCGGGCGACGCCGACCTTCAGGCCCTTGAGGTCGGCCGGGCCCTTGACGGCGGTCTTCTTGGCGGCGAGAACGACGATCGTCGCCGCCGCGTAGGGCTTCGAGAACTGGACCTGCTTGGCGCGCTCGGGCGTGATCGCGAGCGACGCGATCAGCACGTCGACCTTGTTGGTGAGCAGGAACGGGATCCGGTTCGGTCCGGTGACCGGAACGAGCTTGAGCTTGACGCCCCAATCCTTGGCGAGCAGGCGGGCGACG
>Ga0207651_10000027_pt1 | contig 69165 bp, 70 predicted proteins | sample KBSM23metaG_FD_184328 | JGI IMG/M metagenome (GOLD analysis project Ga0207651, IMG submission 184328) | Miscanthus rhizosphere microbial communities from Kellogg Biological Station, Michigan, USA - KBS M2-3 metaG (SPAdes) (version 2) | ecosystem: Host-associated > Plants > Roots > Rhizosphere >... | reverse complement strand
GGCCGACTGTCTATTCGCCGCGCGCGTCCAGCAAACTCCTCGCCTCTGTGTGGGCCTGGTCTTCCAGCATCCTTAGGTCATACTTATCGGACGGTGCAGCAACTATGTAAGGATCAGAACATCGGTAGTTTTGTGTTCCACGACCTACGGCACTGTGCTGTCACGAACCTCGCGGATGCTGGCGTGGACATTGAAACGATCATGAAGATCGTCGGGCACTCGTCGGTAGAGATGTTCCTACGCTATCGGAGCGTCAAAGGCGAGAAGCTCGATGCAGCTATGAAGTGTCTCGATGTTGCGCTTAACACGGTAATAACACCTGCCAATAGTGCCGCGATCTAACCCTTCGTAAAACCGACATCAAGCGGTGATTGGTGCCGAAGGGGGGACTTGAACCCCCACGGGTTACCCCATACGCCCCTCAAACGTACGTGTCTGCCATTCCACCACTTCGGCGCAGGGCGCATTATAGAAAGGCCTTCAAACGCTTGTCAATGAAAGCCCCTTCCGTTAAAATCCTCCTCGCGTGAGCGCTCTTTCCGTAACGCAGTGCTGTCACCGCATTCCTTCATCGAGGTTTTTTCGTGAGTGTGGCTATGCCGGAAGCTACTGCGCCTAGGTCGTATCGCCGTTTGGGCGCATTTTTCGATGTGGATAATACGCTGATCCCAGGCGTGGCCATCGAAGTAAAATTTTTCCGCTACCTGCTTCGGCGCGGTTTCGTCGGGATGCGTGAAAGCGCACAGAGCGCGTGGCATTTGCTGCGACACATGCCGCCGATGTCCCTGCATCCCCTTCGGGAACGAAAGCTATATTTGGCGGGAAAGTATCCGGCCATGATCGAACCCTTGGCGGAAGAATTCGTGCGCGCTGAGATCTGCCCACGCATTTCACACGATGGATTAGCCGTTCTAGAAAAACATCAGCAAGCCGGACATCGTGTTGTCTTGGTGACGGGCTCGTTGGATTTTTTAATTGCGCCGCTCGCGACGATGTTGAATGTGCCTACCGTGTTGGCCGCGACCCCGGAGAGAATCGCCTCACAATATACCGGGCACGTGCTTCCTCCCCTTCCGTATGGCGAGGGCAAACGAGTGCTGATTGAATCGCTCTCGGAGCATGAACAGATGGATCTACAAGACTGTTACGCGTATGGCGACAGTCCTGGTGATGTGGCGGTGTTGCAGTCGGTCGGGCATCCTCAAGTCGTCAATCCCATTCGTGGCATGGGGCGGATTGCGCGTCAGCACGGCTGGCCGGTCGTCACATGGGCGTAGCCACACACCTTGCCGCTTCGTGTGATCCATCAGCCTGCATCCGAGTCATTCAATGCGCGTGACTGAAATTTTCCACAGCATCCAGGGGGAGTCGACCTATGCGGGCCTGCCCTGTACCTTTGTACGATTAACCGGCTGCCCTCTTCGATGCACGTGGTGCGATAGCGAATATACGTTTCATGGCGGCACGGAAATCACCTTGCACGACGTCCTCGAGCGCGTTCGAGGTTACGGCTGCCGCCTCGTAGAGATTACGGGCGGCGAGCCGCTTCATCAATGGGAAGCCTTCTCGTTGATCGAAGCCTTGTGTGAGGACGGCTATACGGTGTTGGTGGAGACGGGCGGCGCGATCGATGTGTCGCCGGTCGATCGTCGCGCCCACATCATTCTCGACGTCAAGTGCCCGGGCAGCGGTATGATGGATCGCATGGAGTGGACTAATCTGGACCGGCTGTCGTCCAAGGATGAAGTGAAATTCGTGCTTAAAGATCGAGCCGATTACGAATGGGCTTGCATGATCCTCAAACAATACGATCTGCCCGCCCGCTGTGCGATTCTCTTTAGCCCAGTATTCGGCGAGTTGGATCTGCGTCAACTGGCCGAATGGATTTTAGCTGATAAGCTTTCCGTGCGGTTTCAGATGCAATTGCATAAATATATATGGGACCCCAGCATGCATGGCGTGTAATGAGATGCTGAAAACGGTCGCCAACTGCGTTCTCGGCTTGAAAACATCCTCAACGTACCCCAGCGGGAAGGAGCGCGTCTTGGCGCGCTTGGGGTCGGCGGGTTCAATAGTAACTGTTTTGAGCATCCCACAAGAAGATAGCGAACGACTGGAGGTTTGAATTAGATGGATGTGAAGGTTAAGCAGGGACGGATAGAAAACGAACCGGCGGAAGTCGTCGTGCTCAGCCATTTCGAGGGGGAAACCGCCTTGCAGGAGGCCGCGGCGACCGTCGATCGTGCCTTGCAGGGCGCTGTTCGCGATTTACTCAAGAACGGAGAGTTTCAAGGCAAGAGCAACCAGACCGTGCTTCTTCACACGCAGGGAAAAATGTTTGCCAAACGAGTGCTTCTCGTGGGCCTGGGAAAGAAGAAGGACGCAAAATTGGATTCGGTTCGGCAGGCCATGGGCACCGCAGTCAAGCGAATTCGCCAAGCCGGCGCGCGATCCTTCACAACCGTCCTGCACGGACGCTTGCTTCCGAACGCGTCGGAGTTGGAACTGGCGCAAGCCATGACCGAAGGCGCGATGCTGGGCGTCTACCAGTTCACGGTATACCGAACGAATACTGGCGATCAGCCCAAGGAAATCGAACGCATGATTGTGGTCGAAGCGGAAGCAGACGCCCAGGCTGATATCAAGGAAGGCGTGCGTCGTGGGGTTGCTGCGGCAGAAGCGGCCATGTTCGTGCGAGATCTTAGCAATCATCCATCCAACATCATGACCCCGTCCCGTATCGCCACGGAAGCCAAGAGCATTGCCAAGGAACGCGGTGTGCGGGTCAAGATTCTGGAACAACGCGACGTGGAAAAACTCGGCATGGGCGCGTTTCTCGGCGTGGCGCGTGGGAGCCATGAGCCGCCGAAGTTCATCGTGCTCGAATACAAAGGCCCCAGCCCAGCAAAACGAAACGGCCGAGCGCCGCAGCCCATCGTACTCGTCGGAAAAACGATTACATTCGACACCGGCGGCATTTCGCTCAAGCCTTCTGAAAACATGGAACAGATGAAGGCCGACATGACCGGTGGCGCGGCCGTTCTGGCCACAGTCCGGGCCGCCTCACGTTTGCGCCTGCCCTTGCACGTGATCGGCATTTTGCCCGCCACCGAAAACATGCCGGGCGGTCGCGCCATCAAACCCGGTGATGTCCTCACAACCATGTCCGGCTTGACCGTCGAAGTGCAGAACACCGATGCGGAAGGACGTCTGATTTTGGCCGATGGATTGAATTACGCCACGCGCCTGAAGCCCGCTGCCATCATCGACATCGCGACGTTGACGGGCGCGTGCGCCGTCGCGCTGGGACAGTTTGCGATCGGCATGTTCAGCAATCGCGATACCCTGAAGCAGCGCATTCAACAAGCCGGAGCAAAGGCCGGCGAGCGCGTCTGGGAAATGCCGCTCTGGGACGACTATTTCGAGCAGCTCAAAAGCGACGTGGCGGACATGCGGAACATCGGCGGCCGTGGCGGAGGGATGATTACCGCGGCGCTCTTTCTGAGCAAGTTTGTCGCCGACTGCCCGTGGGTGCACCTCGACATTGCCAGCACTGATTGGAGCGACCGGGAACGCGCCTATATTTCCAAGGGGCCGACCGCCATCGGCACACGATTGCTGATTCAGTATTTGATCGATGAGAGCCTGCACGCAAAATCCTTGCAGCACGATTGAGTTTAACGATGAATCTACGAGAAAAAGTCGGCCAACTGTTCATGCTCGGGTTTGACGGGACATCCGTCTCCACCGACTTTACTAAGCTCATCGCCGAATATCGGCCCGGCGGATTCATCGTCTTTCGTCGCAATCTGGAGTCCGCCGCGCAGATCGTCAAGCTGACGAATAAACTTCAGAAGCTCGCGGCAGACTCGCCGTTCTTGATCGCCATCGACCAGGAAGGCGGACGCGTCTCTCGGTTGCCGGGCGGCTTCACCATTTTCCCGCCATGCGCCGCATTAGGGTTTGCCGCGGATACCAGGCTCGCCTATGAAGTCGCCTCCACCACGGCGGCGGAATTACGCGCGGTGGGGATCAATATGAACATGGCCCCTGTTCTCGATCTCAATACCAATGCGGGCAATCCAATCATCGGCGATCGCGCGTTTAGCGCCAAGCCGGCGGACGTGTGCGGCCTGGGACTCGCGACGATTGCTGGTTTGCAGGACAACAAGGTCGTGGCATGCGGCAAACATTTTCCCGGCCACGGCGATACGACGACGGACTCTCATCTGGAACTGCCGGTGGTAGCCTCGTCGTTCGAACGCCTGCACGATATGGAACTGCGCCCCTTCCGTCATGCCATCGACAACGAGTTGGCCACGATCATGACGGCGCACGTGTCCTATCCCAAGATCGATCCACAGTTCCCCGCGACGTTGTCCTATATCATGCTGACGGATTTACTGCGGGACCAACTACGGTTCAAGGGCGTGGTCATCACAGACGATTTGGAGATGCGCGCGATCATCGATCATTATGGAATCGAGGAAGCCGCGTTGCTTGCCTTTCAGGCCGGGGCCGATGTTTTGTTGATTTGCAAGGAACGCGACCGGCAGGTGGCCGCGATGGAGGCGCTCCACCGGGCCGTCAAGGACGGAAGGATTTCAGAGACGCGGCTGGAGGCTTCCTTACGCCGAATTGCTCGTGTGAAAGAACGTTTCCTGACAGGCTACACGCCCGCTGATCCGGTGGCCGCGAAATCGATTGTCGGATGCGCCCGTCATCAGACGGTATTGGAGACTGTCCGCAAGACCGACGAGCGGCGTCTGAAAGCGACGGTGTGACGGCCCGACCGGTTACCACCAAAGAACTATGGGCCTGGTGCCTGTACGACTTCGCCAATTCCTCCTTCACCACCCTCATCGTCACCGTTGCCTATAGCGTCTATTTCGTCCAGATCGTCGCACGACCGTTCGGCACGCCCGGCCATGAAGCGATGCCCGAACGGTTGTGGTTCTGGGGTTATGCCGCCTCGATGGTGGTCGTCGCAGTCCTTTCCCCCGTTTTGGGCGCTATTGCAGACGCGCGGGCCATCAAACGCCGATTTCTCATCGCCTCGTCGCTGCTCTGCGTCGTCTTTACTGCGCTGCTGGCCCTCGTCAAAGAAGGCGACGTGTGGCAAGGGCTGCTCTTCTTTGGACTGGCGAACATCGCTTTTGATCTGGGCTTCCTATTTTGCAGCGCCTTCCTGGTCGAGATTTCCACCCCTGATAATATCGGCCGCATTTCCGGCTATGGTTGGGGCCTCGGCTATGTCGGAGGCTTGCTGTCGCTGGCGTTGGCGTATCCGTTGATCAGCGGCGGATTTGCGGCAGACAATTTGCCGTCCTACCGGCTGAGCTTTGCGGTCACGGCAGGATTTTTTTTGCTGGCCGCATTGCCGACATTTTTCTGGCTGCGTGAACGGGCGATTCCGCAGACAACCCCTCTGCACGAATCCGTCTGGCGGCAAGCCATCGCGCAGTTGGCTTCGACGGCGACCCACATACGTCGTTATCGAGAGTTAGTCATCTACTTCATCGCCTATTTGATCTATACCGATGCAATCAATACTGTGATCGTCGCGTCGGCGATCTTTGCGAATAAAGTCCTGGACTTTTCTCCGGGCGATCTGATTATCTATTTTCTCATTACGCAGATTACGGCAGGACTCGGCGCCGTGGGATTCGGAATCATGGCCGACCGCATCGGTGCGAAACGAACCATCAGCCTGACTTTAATCCTCTGGATCGCGCTCTCCATCGCAGCCAGCGTCGTCCAGACCCATGCGCAATTTTATGCAATTGGGCTCGTGGCGGGGGCAGCCCTGGGCGCCAATCAATCGGCGAGCCGAACACTGCTGGGTCGATTTACCCCGCTCGGCCGGCAAGGCGAATTTTTCGGTTTCTTCTCAGTGACCGGAAAATTTGCCGCGATTATCGGCCCCCTCGTCTATGCGGAAGTGACCGCCTTAACTGGCAATCAACGTTGGGCCGTCTTATCGATGGCCATATTTTTTCTCATCGGCCTGGCGGCGTTCCAGGCCGTCGATGAACGACGAGGCATCGCGGCGGCTCTCGAAGCGTAGCGGTACCCGCCACGCCCGAACACATCATTACTCGGAAGGTCGTGTTCCATGCCTCTAAAAAAGGGCGACATCCTCGATGAAAAAAAACGTTATCCCGAAAGCTGCGGCCTGATGGTCAAGGTCATGAGCGGCGGGGCGGGTTTCGAGAAACTCATCTGCTGCGATCACGATCTCACCGACGAGGATATCGTCCCGCAGGTCGGCTCCACATTGGGCCGAAAAAGAGGAACAATGCCGGTCGGTATGATCCTAGACGAAAACAAACTCTACCCCGATTCATGCGGCCTTCGCGTCATGATCCTGGAAGGCGGCGCCGGATTTCGAGAGATTATCTGTTGCGGGCATTCACTGACGCTGACGTCGCTTCGCGCGTTGGAAGAGTTGAGCCAATTCCGCGGTACGCCGCCGACATCGGGAGTCGGCCCGCACGGCAACGCCTAGCGCAATACGGTTGATACGCTACAATAGGACCGTGCAAGAGCCGCCTGTGGGAGGGATATGCGTTCCAAAACCGAGTCCATGAAGCAGCTACTGACCTGGATGGAATGGCTCGATCGGTGGGGATACATCACGGCCGGGATGAGTCTGCTTATTCTCGGGATGCTGATCTTTACGCATAGTTGGTACGTCTTCATCATGGTCGCGTTCAATAACGGGGCGCTCCTGATGGCCGGCCTCAAACTGTTGAACGACCTCTTGCTGGTCATTATTCTCCTGGAACTGTTTCGGACCGTCGTGCGATTTTTGCAAACGGAAATTTTGTCGCTGGAACCCTACCTCGCGGTCGGGATCATTGCGTGCACGCGGCGCGTGCTCACGGCCAGCGCGGAACTTTCCCACCTCCCCGAAGTGACGAACGAACAGTTTTATCGGTACCTCATGGATGTCGGAGTGAATGTCGGTGTCATCATGGTCTTGATCATCGCGGTCTTCCTCGTTCGTCAACGGCCCGCGAATGCCATTTCCGGATCGTCCACCTCGACGTAGGACGATCCTGGCCTCCTTACCACCATTCAGCATGCAAGACTCCTCCATCAACACGACCCATTCGCGCGCCCGCCTGCCGACTAGTCTGCTTGCGCTCGTACTCGGGCCCTTCGCCTCGCTCTGTGTATACTTCATACCCATTGCATCCCTCTCGACGTCCGCCCATATCTTGTTCGCCGTGTTGACCTGCGTGGTGATCTATTGGATCGCCGAGCCCATCCCATTGCCCATGACCGCCCTCTTGGGCACCGCTGTCTGCGTGATGGCCGGGCTGGGAACGGATAAAAGCATCTTCGCCTCGTACGGCCATCCGATTATGTTCCTCTTTATCGGGAGTTTTTTATTAGCGGAAGCCATGGTCGTTCACGGGGTGGATCGGAAAATCGCCGCATGGATGTTGTCGTTGTCGTGGGTCGGCGCTCGCCCATCACGAATCCTCCTTAGTCTCGGCGCAACCACGGCTGTAATCTCGATGTGGATTAGCAATACGGCCGCGACGGCGATGATGTTACCGATCGGGCTCGGCATCCTGGGCGCGATCCCTCGTCAAGGCGCGCAGGACGCGCGCTATCAAACCGGCCTGATGCTGATGCTCTCCTACGCCTCGACCGCAGGTGGCATGATGACGATGGTAGGTACTCCACCGAACCTGATGGGCGTCGGCATGATCGCGGAAGAGGCCGGCGTTTCCATTTCATTTCTGACATGGATGGCCTTTGGAATTCCTATCGGAATGCTGATGCTGGTAACGGCTTGGCTCCTCCTTCGACTACAGAATTCGTCGCAGATCGATGCGCCCTTCCCATCGACAACGGACATGCCGAACAGGCTGAGTGAATGGACGCGCGGACAGATTAACGCGTGCGTGGCTTTCGCCGTTGCGATCTTGCTGTGGATCGTTCCCGGTTTGCTTGGAGCCCTCCTTGGATCACAACACAACGTGGTCGTCTGGTTGAACGCACATGTTCCCAATGAACTCGTCGCGCTGCTTGCCGCCGGATTACTGTTTATTCTGCCGACCGACCTCAGAACCGGCGCCGTTACCCTGGATTGGAAACAGGCTTCCAATATCAACTGGGGTATTATTCTGCTTTTCGGAGGAGGGCTCGCCTTTGGGGACTTGATGGTCAAGACGGGTCTGTCCGATGCCGCGGGGGCGGGCTTTGTTCATCTCTTCGGGACCAGCAACGTCTGGGGGTTGACGGCAGTCGCCATCGTGAGCGGCGTCCTGCTCAGCGAATTGGCGTCGAACACCGCGTCCGCGGGCATGCTCATCCCCTTGGTCATTGCAATCGCCCAAGCCGATCATGTCTCGCCCATCGCGCCGGCCCTAGGCGCTTGTCTGGGTGCCAGTCTCGGCTTTGCGTTACCCGTGTCGACCCCGCCCAATGCGATCGTCTATGGAACAGGCTTGATTCCGATTCGAAGCATGATCCTCGCCGGATTGCTCTTCGATCTGATTGGAGCCGTTTTGATTTGGATCACGCTCCGCATCGTCTGCCCTCTTCTTGGCCTGGTCTAATCGAATGACCCGGCCTTGATTGGCCCGGATCGATATGGCATCATTGCGGTCCCTATGGCGCACCTACTTGAGTACGTCGGCAACGTGCACATTTTCCTAGGGCCGTACCGCGGCAATCCGATCGCTCTATACTTGGTGCGCGGCACGAGCCAATGCGAGATCGCGCCGAAAATCTACCCGTGGAATGAAGTGATCGGGAAAGGCGAGACGCCGAATAAAGCCGCGGCCGATTTTGAAGAAAAATGGAAAGCCAAGGGACTGACGCCCGACATGTACACCGGCCCGGCATGGGAAGGCGGAATCAAACCGGAAAAGCCCGCGCCTCCAAAACCGGCTGCTCCCCCCAAACCGGCGGCGTCTGCGGCGACGGCCACGACGCCGACTCCCGAAAAACCTTCCCCCACTGCCCCCACCACAGACCTACGCGCCGGCGCTCCGGCAGGGACCGGCACAGCAGCACAGCCGTCTCCACCTCCGTCGCCTTCTTCCTCTTCAAAACCGGTGAGCACTTCTGTCGTTTCGGCCCAACCGGATGTTGCTGCCGCTGCCTACCCAACCCCTGAATCCACATCCGCAGGTACCCAAGAGACGTAGTTCTTCGATCCTTCCCTTGATCGTCCACGCACTTTTTCATGCGCGATCCGCAGACGTTCACACAGACCGCCGGCCGTGCGCCATTCATCTGCTCAGAGATGGATTAGTCTGAGGGGGCACAAAGTGGAGAAGGGGAGCCATCCTTATTGCCTAGCGCTAATCGACTGTGCTTGACGCCGTACCAGAAGTATGTGACCACGCCGATCGCGGACCAGACTACGAATCTGATCCAGGTCATCATAGGCAGAAATGCCATGAGCCCGAGGCAGGCGGCGATGCCCAACAAGGGAATCCAGGGCATGAACGGAATGCGGAAGGGGCGCGGATGATTCGGCTGTGTGCGCCGCAGAATGAGCACGCCGCCGCAGACCAGGACAAAGGCGAATAAGGTCCCGATGTTGGTCATATCGGCCGCTTCGCCGATTGGAATAAATGCGGCGAGCACCGCGATGCCCACCCCGGTGAGAACCGTCGCATGATGCGGGGTGCCGAATCGCGGATGCACGCTGGAGAGCCATGGCCCTAACAGCCCATCGCGAGACATGGCAAAAAAGACCCGTATCTGCCCGATCATCATGACAAAGAGCACGCTAGTAATTCCGGCGACGGCTCCGGTGGCGACGATCGCGGCCCCCCAATGAAACCCGGCGAGGCGAAGCGCTTCGGCGACCGGCGCATGCACGTCGATTTGAGCATAGGGGATAATGCCGGTCAGGATCGCCGCCACGACGACGTACAACACGGTACAAATGATCAACGAAGCAATGATGCCGATCGGGATGTCGCGTTGCGGGTTGCGCGCCTCTTCCGCAGTAGTGGAGACGGCATCGAATCCAATGTACGCAAAAAAGATAATCGCCGCCGCGGCGCCGACCCCTTGAAAGCCATAGGGCATAAACGGCGTCCAATTCGCAGGCTCAACAGACGACGCCCCGACGGCAATAAAAAAGAGGATGACCGCGATCTTCACCATCACAATGATGCCGGTCGCCCGCGCACTTTCCTTCACGCCTCGCACCAAGACCGCCGTGACCAGCAAGACAATGATGGCGGCAGGCAGATTCGCAACCCCTCCATCCGAGCCCGGGGCGTGAGTCGCCCAATGAGGCAGCTCGATCCCGATCGTTTTCAAAATATTGTTGAAGTACCCGGACCAGCCGATGGCTACGGCCACACACGCCACCCCGTACTCTAAAATTAAATTCCATCCGGTAATCCAGGCGAGAAATTCTCCAAGCGTCGCATACGAATACGTATACGCGCTGCCCGCGGCGGGAATCATGGCAGCAAATTCAGCATAGCAGAGCGCGGCCAAGGCGCAGGTCACTCCGGACAGGATAAAGGACAAAATGATGCCCGGCCCCGCTCCAGGGCGATGGGCATCGCCGACGATGGCGGTTCCGATCAGCACAAAAATTCCCGTGCCGATAATAGCCCCGATTCCCAGCGCCGTCAGGTCCCAGACCGTCAAGGTCTTCTTCAGCCGATGTTCAGGGCGATTGGAGTCTGCAAGAATCTGTTCGATGGATTTCAAACGGAAGATGGAGGCAAACCGATTCGACATTCACACTCCTTCGACGGGGCCAATTATGCACACAAAGTATAGCAGCGTTTTTCGATTATCCGGTCCACGACAAGTCGTGAGGGTGCTCCGTGGACCGTCATTGACCGGGAATCTCGTGGATCGGGTGCGGTCTGCTTCTCAGAAGGCGACTGAACTCTCGAATCAACATCCAGTCTGGGCAGCTTTAAGGAAAGCCTGAAACAGCCTGCGATGGCTCTCATGACGCTCGTACAAAAACTCAGGATGCCATTGCACACCGAGGAAAAAAGGATGAGCCGGCAATTCGATCGCCTCGATCACCCCATCGGACGCAATGGCACTGGCTTTGAGCCTCGATGGGACGTGTTTCACAGATTGATGGTGAGAGCTGTTCACTCGGAGAGTGTCTCGCCGCACGATGCGATGGAGCAGGCTGTTGGCCGATACCTGCACGGCATGCGACAGACGCGTAGCGGGAAGTGGCGATCGATGCGGCAACGATGCGGTCACCTGAGAGGAAATATCCTGGACGAGGGTGCCTCCCAACGCTACATTGATCGCCTGCATCCCGCCGCAGATACCCAACACCGGCAATCCCTGACGTGCGGCAAGATGGGCTACATCCAGTTCGAATTCATAGCGTCGCCGGCTCACAACCCCGAATTCGTATTGCCGGCGTTCCCCGTACAGATGTGGCGGAAGATCGGGGCCGCTTCCCGTTAACAGCAGTCCTTGCAGCCCTTGCAATACGTGGCGCCGTACGGCCCGATCGGATGCCAATGGAAGGATCAACGGCACGCCACCGAGATCTTCTATCGCTCGAATATACCGGGCGCGGAGAAAGTAGGTCGGTTCTTTCCCTCCCCACTCCTTGCGGTCGCCGGCATTGAAGTCCGGCGTGACGCCGATGATGGGCTTCATTCGTCTATTTTATCGGCTCCGGGACCGGCTGCGGGACCGGCTGGGGAACAGGCTCAAGCGGAGTAGGCTCTTGTGAGACATTGTCCGAAGAACCTTCGGCTGGACTTCCCAGGAACCGAATCGTCTTTTCTCCCTTTAAATGTTCGGGAGTGATGACGTAGGTGCCGCGCATACTCGTATCCCAGACAGACTTGGCGGCTTTCTCATTGGCGCCACTGAAGACATAGGTAAAGCCACCGAAAATTCCGCCCAGCGTCGCGAATAAAAATTTTCCCATCCCATAGGGAATGCTTAAAAAGACGCTGGCTGCGCCCAACCCGTATTGAGTCCCCGGATTTTCCGTTTGGTCGTTCGGCCCGCCACCGGCCGGTTCAGCCCATGTTGTGCCGATCACGGCGACTTGCATAAACACCACGATAAGGAGCGCCGTCGTGATGCGAGTCCACGCCGCTCGTCTAGTACTTCCATTTCCGTTTTGACCTGCGTGCCAAATCCTCACGGTTCTCCTCCTTCGCTCAATCAATGATCGCGTGCAATGATGACTGCGGTCTGCGCGGACTGTCATTACAACAATTTGTGCGTGGATGCAACTCTAGATTCGATCAGACGGGAACGGCGAAGCGCTTCATTCAACATTTCTCGTGCTTCGATGGACTGTCCATTGTGGACACCGGACCCTCGTCAGCGGACAAGATCCAGCTCCGTGAGAATCTTGGCCTTGATGTGATCAGATTGACCAACGGCCCGTTGGTCAAGTTCCTCGATGAATCGGTCTGATGGAAGACGCGTGTTTTCTTGGCGGATCTCAAGGTCCAGTGCGATAGACAATTTCACTGAACACAGCTCTTGAATCAGCAGATCGCGCATGCGGGCCTCATAGCTTTGGCGCTCTTCCTGGGGGATATCTCCAAGGGCATTCAGGACCCACGCATCGAATTCCAGCGACTGTTGAAGCCGCTTGACTTGCTCATCGGACACTTCGACGGCTATTTGTACGCCACCCTTCCAGCTTCTTTTCTTGACGTTGAAGACGCACATCAACCGGGCCTGGTCGTCCTCGACCGGTTCAGGGCCATAGAAGAGGGTGACACGGAATAGCGGCAACTGCGGGATTGGAACGGACACGAGGCCTCCGCGCGCATTCTATCATGGTGTGCCGCACAACGGTCGATGATTGACCCTCTTCCTCTCACTCGCTAATATTGCCGCATGGACAACTTCATTCATCGGCACGTCTACGAGATTCAACAAGCAGTACGGAAGACGTGCGGAGCAGAAGGGTGGCTCTTTTATGATTTTCGCCACAGCGATCCCCTTAGCTATCGAGTGCTGCATATCGATCCTGCCAGGCATGTGACACGGCGTTGGTACTATTGGATTCCCTGCCAAGGTGAGCCCGTCAAGTTATTGCACCGCATCGAGCCTCATACCCTCGAGGTCTTGCCGGGAGAATCGGTGTTGTATGTGTCGTGGGATGAACAGCGCGCCTCGCTCGCCCGTATTCTCAAGGGCGTGCGTCGCGTCGCGATGCAATATTCGCCGATGAACGCCATTCCCTACATCTCGCGGGTCGATGCTGGCACTATCGAATTAATCCGCAGCTTCGGTATCGAGGTCGTGACCTCCGCCGATTTGGTCCAGCAGTTTGAAGCGGTATGGAGCGACCATCAACTGACCTCACACAACGAGGCCGCTCAGAAGTTGCGTCTGATCGTGGACGAAGCATTTCGATACGTCAAAGAGTCGGTCACTTCCCATATAGCGCTCAATGAATACGGGCTTCAGCAGTTTATTCTCTCACGCATTGCCGCACACGGGTTGGTGACCTCGAGCGCGCCAATTGCCGCCGTCAATGCCCACAGCGCCGATCCACATTATGGTCCTTCCCCTGAGGGCTCGGTTCCTATTCGAGACGGCGATTTGTTGTTGATAGATCTGTGGGCCAAACCGCCGGCTGCCGGAAGCGTATATGCAGATATTACATGGACGGGTTTTGTCGGACACACCGTGCCTCGCCACCACCAGGACATTTTTAAGATTGTGAAAACTGCGCGCGACGAGGCCGTGTCGTTTGTTCGCGACCACGTGCGTCGTGGCCATTTCCCGTGTGGCTGGGAAGTGGACGATGTCTGTCGCCACGTCATCAGCCAGGCCGGCTATGGCGAACAGTTCGTGCATCGCACGGGCCACTCTATCGGAGAGGAAGTGCATGGCAACGGCGCCAATATCGATAATCTGGAGACCCGCGACAGTCGCCGCCTCATGCCTAGAACCTGTTTTTCTATTGAACCGGGAATTTACCTGCCGGGTGAATTTGGGATTCGCAGCGAATTGGACGTCTACATTTCAGATCGTGACGCCGTGGTCTATGGACAACCGGTACAAACGGAAATCGTTCCCATACTCGCCCAGTGATCGTTTTCTTCTCACTATTCACTCGGACGCGTACCTGTTTCACGTTCCGGCGCGTCGCCTGGACGTGGCTCCTTCCCTTGACACCTTCTCTTCCTAGCGGATAAAGTCAAGTCACTTCTCGCGGTAGGGAGCCCTATGTTCGGTACACTTGGGTTTTCAGAGCTCATCATTATACTCGTAATCGTGCTGGTGATATTTGGCGCGGGGCGATTGCCTCAGCTAGGGGAAGGCCTGGGGAAGGCCCTTAAAGGATTTAAAAAAGAGGTTCACGATGTACCGCCTCCGGTAGACCCTGCCCTCGATGCGTCGGCATCCACTCAGCCCGATCCGACACAAATGCCATCCCCGTCAACCAGTGCGCCCGTTACCGAGCCTCCTCGGCCCACAGCCCCTTATCAGCCTGGACCAGAACTCACGCCCGGCACCACCGCCGCGTTGATGGCGGCAGCAGGGCCTCAAGCGGCTCAAGCGCCCCGACCAAAACCGGCACCGGCGGCGGCCACGCCTGGGCAGTCGACTACAGCAGCGCCTCAATTTGCACAACCACCGACGATGGAGGATCGCCTGTCGGCGCCTGCCCCTGCACTGCAGGCTTCCTATCCGCCTTTGCCGGCTTCTGCTCAGCCCAAGCCGGTCGCGAAACGACCTTCGGCGATCGTCAATAAAGATGCCGTGGCCCGCGTGCAAGCCCAACAAGCGGCCATGAAAACGACCGCTGCTCAGAAATCTGCGAAGCCTGCACAGGAGACTGGACTCTCGACCAACGATATGCAAAGCTTGGGAGAAAGCCTCGGCGATACATTGCGCACCTTCCGTCAGGCCGCGGCTGATGTCCGCAATGCCGTTGATCCGGAAATGCGAACCATTCGAGCGGAAATGGACGCCGCACAGAAAGAGTTGGAACAGTCGATTGAGGCCGCCAAGCAGATGCCTGTTCCGACGGACGAACCCCCGAAGCAAGGATGATCCGTCGGTTCTCCATCATTGCTTTATTGGCGACTATCCTCGCAGGTTGTTTCGTCACTACCGCACCAGACCCAGACATTACCATATCCAGACTCCTCGCCCTCTTGCACAGCTCTGATCCTACTCTTCGACAAACCGCGGCACTCTCGTTAGGAAAGATTGCTTCTGCGGAAGCCGCCGCCGGATTGATGGAAGCGTTACGTGACCCCGATCCTCTCGTTCGCCAGTATAGCGCTTGGGCATTGGGCAATCTTGGCGACCACGCCCCTTCTTCTGCCCTCTCCCCCCTGCTTTCCTTGCTGAACGACCCGGCCCTCGCGGTTGCCGATACTGCAGCTGAGGCCATCGGACAAATCGGAGCCGGAACGGATAACGTCTCGCAGTTGCTAACTTTGATACGAGAAGGCCCTACTCATTCTCGACAGGCTGCCGCCCTCGCACTTGAATCGTTGGAATCACCGCTGTCGTATGATGCGCTCCTGCACGCGCTTGGTGATGAGGACGCCGACGTCCGGCAGCGGGCAATTGCCGCGCTTGGTGAGATGGGTGATCAACGAGGGATGTCGGCACTTGCGGACAGGCTTGCACATGACGCTACCGCGAGCGTACGGACCGAGGCAGCGTATCGACTCGGGCTGTTGGGAGACACGAGTGCGTTGCCGATTCTCAAAACCGCACGAGAGGAAGATCCGAGCGGGAGCGTGCGTCGATGGGCTCAGCAGGCTATTGAGGCACTGTCCTCGCCTGCCGGACCTGAATCAAAGACTTAACCAAGTCCATCACATGATCGCGGGCCTGCGCGTCGATATCGGTAAATTGAATTCCCATCCCTGGGTACAATGTGAAGCGGTCCGGTTTCGCCCGCACCCAGCACACCGTGCCCGATGCTCGAATCGTATCGAGCGGCCGGTCGGGGAGCGCAAATTGAATATTCACGGACGATCCGACGGGCAGCGGCATACTGCTCTCGATAAATAGCCCACCGCCGCCGATTCCCCCTGTAAGACCGTCGAACTCTTTGCCTTCGGTGGTGCTGTAGTGCACTTTGACAGCCAGGGGAGCACGAGGATGCACCCTCGCATGGGTCGCGTCCGCCTGGCTCGTGGAACGGACCCAGTCGATGAATGAATCCCAAGAAACCGACCCCATCAAGTGTCCCTGGTCATCGAGCACGGTAATGATTTCTTGATCACAATCCAATTCAAGCATCTTTCCCTGATGAATTTCCGACACTGTAACCGCTAATCTCATCCTGCCCTCCAGTGTGCCCGTGTGTTTGCTGAAAGGACTTTGAAATCTTAATTCTTACTACTGACCTTAGTGTGAACAGTCCCTGCGCGAGCCTGATGTATAAGATAGCACAGACATTTGATCTTCCGATCAAATACAAACCTTAAACCTGGTAACGGTCTAACTCTAGGATGAATCTCGCGGTTATCAAACTGAGGGGATGAGAATTAGCAGCCGAACGGGCGGGCGGCGGAGACTGGGCGAATCGCTATTTTGCCCCTTTAAGTGATTTCACTAGTTCCACAATACGGGTTCTGGCTTCGAGTCCGATGTCGGTAAATCGGACGCCCATGCCGGGAGAGAATGTATAATGGTCAGGTTTTGGGCAGACCCACGCAATCGTGCCCTTCGCGTACATCCATTCGGTAGGAGAGTCCGGAAGAGAAAATTCTAGGGTAATGTCGGTCCCCACCGGGAGCGGGGTGATGCTCTCGATAAACAGTCCTCCTCCACCGATTCCACCGGCTCGACTTTCAATCGTTTTGCCGCCGGATGTCGTGTAGCGAACTTTCAGAACGAGCGAAAGCCGCGGTTCATCTCGAAGATCGTTCCAGCGGTCCGGCTCGGGAAGCGGGCGCGCCTGCTCAATGATGGACGCCCACGTCACAGACCCAATTTTTTCACCTTTCGGGCCACGGATCGTGATGAGCTCCCGCTCGCAATCCAATTCCAGGGCTTTCCCCTTATGCACCAGTGTAGTAATAACCGGTAACCGCATAGAACCCCCAGGTCTCACGTGCCAAGTATAGCGAAGTTGGCAGGAATGTCGAGAGCTTCGATCCCTATAGGGGATGAGGGTGGCTGATGCAGATTAGAATCTCTCGGGCAGGGATGAATCCGAAGAGGCTGGCAGTAGGGGTCCTGATCGATATCTTACGAGAAAATCAGGCGCTTTTCATTTCCTTATCTTGCTCAAATAACCGAATCGGTTGGCTTTTTCCGAGAATGACCTCTTCGGTCACGACCACTTCCTTAATCTGTTTCTGGGAAGGAATTTCATACATCATGTCCAACATCACTTCTTCCAAGATCGCACGAAGTCCGCGGGCGCCCGTCTTTTGGGTGTAGGCCTTACGTGCTACGGCGACGAGCGCTCCTTCGGTGAATTTGAGCTTCACCTTCTCGAACGAAAAGAGTTTCTCGTATTGTTTGGTCAAAGCATTTCGCGGCTCGGTGAGGATGCGAATCAAAGCCTTTTCGTCGAGTTCTTCGAGTGTCGCAATAACGGGCAGCCGTCCGACGAACTCTGGAATCAGCCCATACTTGAGAAGATCTTCCGGCTGGACCTGCGCCAACAATTCACCGAGTCGTCGCTCATTTTTCCCGCGGACGTCCGCCCCAAATCCGATCGATTTCTGATTGAGTCGCTGCTCGATAATGGAGTCCAGCCCGACGAAGGCCCCGCCGCAAATAAATAGAATGTTACTCGTATCGACCTGAATGAATTCTTGATGCGGATGCTTGCGCCCGCCTTGCGGGGGCACATTGGCCACGGTTCCTTCGATCAGCTTGAGCAGTGCCTGCTGAACCCCTTCTCCCGACACGTCGCGGGTGATGGAGGGGCTATCGCTTTTACGGCTGATCTTGTCGATCTCATCGATGTAGACGATGCCGCGTTCCGCGCGCTCGACGTCGTAATCCGAGGCTTGCAAAAGCTTGAGGATAATATTTTCAACATCCTCACCCACATAGCCGGCCTCCGTGAGGGTGGTGGCGTCGGCCAGCGTAAACGGGACATCGAGATATCGAGCGAGCGTTTGAGCCAACAGAGTTTTCCCCGTGCCGGTCGGACCGATCACCAGGATATTGCCCTTCTGCAACTCTACTTCATCGACTTCATTCGCGGATATCCGCTTGTAATGATTGTGCACAGCGACGGCAAGAATTTTTTTTGCGCGATCTTGCCCGATCACGTACTGATCGAGATGATGCTTGATGTCGGCTGGCTTTCGAAGCTTCGAAGAGATTTCCTCTTTGGCTTCTTCCCAATCCTCCGCAATAATATCGTTGCAGAGATTGACGCATTCGTCGCAGATGTACACCGTGGGTCCTGCGATCAGCTTGCGCACTTCGTCGCGACTTTTTCCGCAAAACGAGCACCGTAGGTGACGATCCATTTTTTCCTGCTTGGGCATGCCGCCTCCTACTTATCCTTACCGTCCTTCGAGGACTCCTTACCGCCGGTGACCTCTTTGATTGCCTTTGGAGGCCGCGAGATCACCTCGTCGATGAGGCCGTAGCGTTTCGCTTCCTCGGCCGACATAAAATAATCGCGCTCGGTATCCAGTGCAATCTTTTCAAGCGACTGCCCGGTATGCTTAACCAAGATCTCATTGAGTCGCTCGCGTATTTTTAAAATCTCGCGGGCATGGATGTCGATCTCCGTCGCTTGTCCTGAAAACCCTCCCATCGGTTGATGGATCATGACACGCGCATTGGGCAACGCATAACGTTTGCCCTTGGTGCCGGCCGTCAGGAGCAGCGCGCCCATACTCGCGGCTTGTCCCAGGCAGATCGTATTGGTCGCCGGCTTGATGTATTGCATCGTATCATAGATACCCAATCCAGCCGTGACGCTACCGCCTGGCGAATTGACATAGAGATTGATGTCTTTTTCCGGATCTTCCGCTTCCAAGAACAATAGTTGCGCGATGATAAGATTGGCAAATATGTCGTCGATCGGAGCGCCCAGGAAAATGATGCGGTCTTTCAACAGGCGAGAGTAAATGTCATAGGCGCGCTCGCCTCGGTTGGTCTGCTCGATCACGATAGGCACTAGCATGTCGAACTGTCCTTTCTCTTCAACACAATCCCTCATGAAACGTCGCTAATCTTACCACACTTCTTTCATTTCTCGTCACGAACGCCGATGCTTGCGTCTGGCCTTTCGAACTCCAGCGCCCGAATGTTGCCTCCGCCACTTAGCCTTGAATCATGGCTTGGCGATAGACGTAGTCCAGTGACTTCTCCGCGAGAATGCGGCCGAATAATTCGTCCCGCATCTCTTGGCCAGATGACTCAACCATCCGTCGAATATCCTCGGCCGACAATTTCAGGCGTTGCGCCAATCGTTCTAACTCGGCCACGACGTCGGCCTCCTCGACACGAATCCCTTCTTTCTCTGCAATGGCTTCGAGGATCAATCCGATCTTGACGCGCCGGGTGACCTCTGGCAGCAGGTCTTCTCGTAGACGCTTGACCTCCTCCTGTCGCTTGACCAGTTCTTCCGCCTGGTCCACTTTGCCCTTCTGCCTCATCTGAGTTTCCATATGATGGCGAATCGCAGCGGTCAGTTCACGCTCTACCAAGCTGTCGGGAAGATCGAAGTGATGGGTCTCGACCAATCGTTTCAGGATTTGATCCTTATAAGACTGCTCGATGTTCTTTTTCAGGGTCGCTTCCATCTCACCGCGGAGTTTTCCCTTGAGCTCCTCCAAAGAGGAATAAGCTCCGCAATCTTTCGCAAACTCGTCATCGAGCGGCGCCAATTTTTTTCTTTTGATAGCTTTAACCGACATTCGAAAGACCACGGTTTTTCCGGCCAACTGCGGATCCGGATGGGTGGCGGCATAGGGCTGATCGATCTCGACGGTCTCACCCTCTTTTTTTTCAAGGAGGGCCTGATCGACCTCCACTCCGAGCACGGGCAATTTGGACCCTACCTTGTGGAGATGCCCTTCCTTCGTTGCCCCTTCGAGCGGCGTCCCATCGACGGAGCCTCGCACATCGAGCACCGCGTAATCCCCGTCCTCGATCGTCGTACCTGGAGGAGCTGCATCAAGTTGCGCTTGTTGCTCTCGAAGCGCTTCCAACGCTTGCGTCATTTGCTCGTCCGTGACTTCGCGTTTATCGGGCTTCAGTGAGATGGGATTCGGCGCTTTATAATCGCGCAACTCGATGGCCGGTTTAATTTCTACCGTGGCGGTAAATGAAAATGGAGCGTTCTTTTTTATCTTGGCTCGCTCTAATGGTGGCACCTCGACCAGTACGGGAACAATCCCCGCCTGTCGGACAGCTTTATCGTAATAATCGGGAATCAACTTCCGTATGAGATCTTCTTCCACCGCTTTGGCGTATCGCTGTTCCAAGAGACCCAATGGCGCTTTTCCAGGACGAAACCCGGGAATCCTCACTTGCCGATTGAGCTCGACGTATGCCTGGGCAAACTGCCGGTTCACTTCCTCTTCAGGCACCTCGATTTTCAGTGCTCGTTTATTCGGTCCCAGTTCGGTCACTTCAAGTTTCATAGTATGTCCTGTAAGGTTAGGGCTTCAGTCGGTTGGAACAGCAGAACGATGTCGATCAGTTCGGGCGATGTGGTTGGTGCGAGAGGGGGGACTTGAACCCCCACGGTTTCCCACGAGATCCTAAGTCTCGCGCGTCTGCCAGTTCCGCCACTCTCGCGCACCCGCTTTCGAGGAGGTTCGGAACCTTTTGGAATGTCGCAACGTGAATAGGTTGTAGTCCGCCGGCCCTCCCTCTGTCAAGACGTCCGCGCTGCTCAGCTCCTCTCTAAGATGGTCGACTGAATAGATAATCCTTTCGAAACCCCAGTACAGACAGTATAGTAATTGACAGGCAAAATTCGGAAGGCAGATGCGGACTCGACATCCATTCACTGGGCATCCTCGTCTGTCCGTTCTGTTTGTGTTGGAGGTGATGAGATGATTCGACTCATACTTGCGCTTGCGGTAGGCATCGGGTTGTGTGCTTGCTGGGTCGGGCAGCCGGCCTGGGCGTCGAGGGAATATTTCACAACAGAACAGAAAGAGCATCTCGCCAAGATCTCCACGATCCTCGTCGAGACGATTGCAATTACCGACAAGGGCTCGGTCCCTTCGGACACTTTGACAGAAACCGTGAGGCGCCGCCTCGAACAGGCGGGGTATGCCATTGCCGCCACCGCGTCCCAGCCTCATGATGTTGTTCTTCGAGTGAAGTGCGAACAGCATAAGACGTGGGAGGGCACGACGTCGTCAGGCGGCGACGCCGATTTGCCTGATGCCCCGTCGCGAATTTGGAAAGGGCCGGCTTGCCAACTCACCTATCTCTTGGACGGAGCCAAAATCAAATGGCAGCGGGAAGTCCGGACTGATTTCCCCGATGCCGTCGTTGCCGCGCAGGAGGCACATGCCGCCGATCCCGGTGACTATGCCATGACCAAGCTGAACGAACGATTGCAGCAATACGACTTCCCCGTCGTGCTGGCCGCAGAGTGGGGTCATGCAGATCGCCTCTTGAAGCTTCTGGACTCGCCCGATACCGACAACATTCGCAAGTTGAAGATCATTTCTTTGCTCGGAGAAATGATGACCGATGAAGCGCTGCCGAAACTGAAAGAAGCGTTACAAGACAAAAATCTGGCCCAGCAAGCGGCCGTCGCAATGGGAAATATCGGCAAGGAAAGCATTCCCATATTGATCGATATGCTCAAAAACAGTAAAGAGCCGGCGCTTCAAGTCGCTGCAGCGAAAGGGTTGGGCCAAGTCGGCGCACTTCATGGCGATCCTGCGATTATTCCGCCTCTTCTGGATATGCTCTTTAAGCCAGATATCGACATAAATGTTCGAACGGAAGTCGTATGGGCGATCGGCAAAATGCCGGATAAGCGTGCGGTGGAACCGTTACACAAGCTCGATCGCGAACTTCAGGCGATGCGCACGGAAGACCCAGCTGTGAAAAAATTGAAAGAGGCGGCGTTCTGGTCCCTGAAAATGACGGATACGGAGCTGTCATCCGAAAATCCTTAAGCGGTGGGGTGCGGCAACAATTATCTATTGAATCGGAAAGAATTAATCCTAAGAAATAAGTGGTAAACACTCTTTTGGGTGCTATACTTGAGCCCTTCATATGGGAGGACAATGATGCCACGACTGACGCGAAGACAGCTTTTTAAATTTTCAGCTCTCGCAGGCACGGGCCTGATATTGAGTCGGTGGCCTACGTCAGGACTCCCTTATAACGAGATATCGGCGCATGCGGGTGAGCCAGCCAAAGGCGAGCCGATAAAAATCGGCATCCTCGATCCGCTCTCCAGTCCTTATAAGACATCATCTATTCATGATGTCCATGGAGCGACCGTGGCGTTGGATATGTATAACAAGAGTGGCGGAGTCCTCGGTCGCCCCGTGGTCTTGGTCGATGCCGATGATGCCTCGAACGTGCAGACAGCCCTGACCGCCGCCAAGAAATTACTCCAAGAAGATCGTGTGGACGTGCTGATGGGCACCTTTAATGGAGACGTTGCTCTAGCCGTCTCCGACCTCGCCAAGCGAGAAAACAAACTCTTCATGGTGACGGGGGCGCATGAGCCTGAACTAACGGGCTCGCATTGTGATACCCACACATTTGTTTTCATGCCCAACGCCAATATGATGTCGCACGCGGTCGTCCCCCATCTCATTAAGGCATATGGCACGCAATGGTACACGATCACGGCAGACACGGCGGATGGACGATCTGCACAACAGGCGATGGACAGGGTATTCAAAGCGAATGGAGGAAAGACCGTCGGTGAATCCACAACCCCATTCGGGACCACGGATTTCACCAGCCAGATGACGGAAGTGAAGGCGGTCAAACCGAATGCGGTTATTTTAAATCTTTATGGATGGGATCTCGTCAATGCATTAAAGGCGTATACGAAATTGGAATTGGCCAAGGAGAAAATCGGCGTCGGCGGCATGATCGGAGGGGAACAGATTGGACGTCCGCTCGGATATGCAAATAACGCCGGAATTTGGGGACTGATCTGGGACCCGAAAATCAATACCGACAGCTCGAAGCGATTCATTCAAGGGGTGATCGACAAATATAACCATACGCCCACTTCACGGTGCTATTTAGGCTATGCGGCCATGATGCAAATTTTAGAAGCGATCCAACGGGCGGGTACGACCGAGGCGGGGCCGATAGTCAAAGCGCTTGCAGGATATGAATTCGATGGCCTGAAAGAAGGTCGTTCCTATTTCCGCGCAGAAGATCATCAATGCGTGCAAGACGTGCTTGTGGGTCAGGCCTATGGGAAGGAACTCGGATTAGGTCACTATCAACTCTTAGGGACCGCGACCGGGAAACAATTGACCGCCGATGATCAACCGCAAAAGTCGTGTTCGCTTTAAGAAAGTTGCAGCGGGGCAGAGGAAGCTTTTATTCTCCGCCGACTCACTCGCGATCGCCGAGTTCCCTGGATGAGCCTCAGCTCTGCTTTTTGCTCCGGCGGTCTTTGAGTGGGGATGCACTCGGTTGCACGGCGCTCTTGCGATCGCAGGCGACCGTATTGTCGTTGGAAGACGCCCAGCAATCGTTCTAACTCACCTATCGTTTCCAGAAGTGAATTGCCCGTCAGCCTTCCCCATCGTTTCTTCATGGCACCCCGTACCTGTTTAAGAGCTCCACGCCACTGGTCGCGATTCATGATGTCCTCATCGACGATATCTGTCATCAGGGACGGCACCGCACATTAGGTGAGACTAAGACGCCCTATCGCTGCGAGAATGGTCGTGACAATTGTTCGTGGAACCCATAGCTCCCCCTGCCCTACAACGCGCACAGCCTTGGGAAGAAGGGTGCGGGTCACCGTTTTTTTTAGATACCCTCGCGCACCCAAAGACAGGGCGTTTAATAGACGGCGGCGAGTGGTTCGTTCCCCTAAAAGAATAATGCGCGTGTCCGGACTCTGGCGACGAACGAGTGGAAGAATCGACACACCATCGATCGCGGACATTTCCCAATCGAGCAACAAGACATGAGGTTTCAATTTCAGCGCTTTCACGACTTCGTGGCCCGTGCCCGCTTCGCCCACCACTGCGATCCCATTTTCAGGGCGCAGCTGTTTAATATAGGCAGTCCGTAGACTCTTCTGCTGCTCTGCGATCACGACGCTGATTGCACTCACACGCTGTCCCTCACAATAACGAGACAGTAAAGGGTCTCGCCCAGAGGGATCAATTGGACTTAGGTCCATGCGATGGACTGACATGCGAAGTGATCGGCGATAAGAGAGAGGGGGGAATCAAAACAGACTGGCGTCAGCGGGGATAAGCAGCAAGCTGCGAAGGCAGATTCAGGCGCGCCCGGGACTGGTCTCTTGCGCCATTAAACGCGCCAACTGATCGATCAATTTCCCGACCATCGCGCGAGATACCCAAGACTCTCCAGCCGCTACGGCGCGGATCGCTTTTGTGAGGAACCGGCGTAGCATCTTGGCGTCGAGGTATCCACGCGCCCCCTGAGCGATCCCGTTAAGTACCCGAGCGCCCGATGCGTTCCCCGTCAGCAAGATGATCTGGGTCTTCGGACTCTTCGTCCGAATGAGCGGGATCGCGGGCGCGTCGTTGGTCCTGGTCATCTTAAGATCCAACAGAAAAATCTGCGGTTGATGCCTGGTGGTCTCCACGGCTTCTCGCACACTACGGCCTGTGGCTACCACTTTGATGCCTCGCGTGCTGCGAAGGAGACTCATGCATGCGCTTAATCTTCGCTTATCGGAATCTGCTACGACGACCGTGATAGTTGGCAAGGATCCCTCCGATGACAAGAACAAAACGTTTCCGATGATTATCGCATCGACGGTCGATGACCGTTCACATAGAGAGCCAGGTGCAAGCGATCGGAGACGCCCAATTTTCTAAAGATCGAGGTTAAATGCGCCTTCACCGTTTTCTCGGAGACGTGCAGGTGGTACGCAATTTCCTTATTACTTGACCCGCCTCCGATTTGTTGGACGATTTCCTTTTCACGAGGCGTTAATCCATCCAGCGAAGGGTCTTCTTGCGGGAGCGAGCGGTTCCGGTGCTGCTCGGTAAGCGAGACCAACGTATCCAGAAGGTGAGAAATGACCTTGCGGCCGACCCACACTTCTCCTTTCTGCACCATCTTCACAGCCTTGACCAGAAGCACTGGATCCATTTCGGTACTGCAGTACCCTTTGGCGCCCGCCTCCAGCATCGACGTCCCTTCGGTTTCCGTCGGTGTCTTGGTCAGCAAGATAATTCGAGTGGAGGGACTGACCTTTTGTATCTCGGCGAAACTCTTCTGGCCGTGCAGATCGGGAAGCGAGAGATCGAGTAGAAGAATCACCGGTTTCAAGGTCGCCAGTTTTTGCTCGACCATGGGCCGATCAAGCGCCTCATGGAGGATCGCAACCTTCTGAAGCGCCTGGCTCCATTCTATGCGCCGAGCCGATACGGCACTGGCGACAAGAACCTTTAGGACCTGGGCAGCGCCATGATCCGACACCATAACGTCTGGACCTTTCAACTCATTACTCTAGACAGCGATTGTAAATGTAGCAGTTTTTCATTAAAAAATCTCGGGGTGCCGGCGAAACTATTTACCGACAACTGACTCAGGCAGAGTCCGCGGCAGAGGCTCAGGCGTAAACGGTCTGAACTTGCCGCCTGTCAGGGTGCATGTTAAGATGCACGCCTTCTAAGTATAGCGAAAAAAACGTGGAGAGGTGCGAGAGTGGCCGAATCGACGTGCTTGGAAAGCACGCGTCCTGGAAACGGGACCGTGGGTTCAAATCCCACCCTCTCCGCCATTGCTTGTCGCGTCAGGTGCGCTCCGACTATTAACCTGTGGGCAATGGCGCGCCAGAGTACCACCGGCAATGCCATTGAAAGCCCTAACAAGGTGTCGCCCGGGCGACATCAAATAGAGTCGCAAAGCGACACCGCTTCCGGCGGTTCATCGCAGTGACCGATCGGTGCCTGGCGCGCCACTGCCGACAGGTTTGTTATCTGAGCGTTTCTGTCGCGCCAAGAGCGAAGCGAAGGGGCCGGGCCCTGTGCAACATGCTCCTGTGAACCCCGCCAGGTCCGGAAGGAAGCAACGGTAAGCAGATCGGCTTGTGTGCCGCAGGATCACCTGGCCCCGTTTTATCAGGAATGCTGAAAAAAGCCCTCAACTTCGTTCTCGGCTCGAAAAACTCCTCAACCTAGCCCCTCGGAAGGAGCGCGTCTTGGCGTGCTTGGGGCGGGCGGCCTCGCTGGATGATATTTTGAGCATCCTGAAATATGATGATGCACGATTTTTGGCGATTCATTCATACCAATTAACGAATCATGGATTATCAGGTCTCGGCTAGAAAATATCGTCCTGCCGGATTTGACGATGTCTTAGGCCAACCGCATGTGGTCAAGACATTGATGAATTCGATTACCGACAATCGTATCGCCCACGCTTTTCTCTTCTCCGGCAGCCGCGGGGTCGGCAAGACGACGGTCGCCCGCATTCTGGCCAAAGCACTCAACTGCGAACAGGGCCCCACTAATGCGCCTTGTGACCTGTGCGCCAACTGTCTGGAAATCACGCAAGGCCATTCGGTCGATGTCATCGAAATCGACGGCGCGTCTAACACCAGCGTGGATGACGTGCGGGAAATTCGCGAGAATATTAAATTCACGCCATTTCGTGGGCATTATCGCGTGTACATTATCGACGAAGTGCACATGCTCTCGAATTCGGCATTCAACGCGTTGCTCAAAACATTGGAAGAGCCGCCGGCACACGTTGTCTTTATTTTTGCGACAACGGAAATCCATAAAATTCCCGCGACGATTCTCTCTCGGTGCCAGCATTACAATTTTCGCCGGATTCCGCGCGCCGAAATCGTCCAACGCCTGCGCTATGTCGCGGATCAGGATGGGATCACCGTGGAGGACCGCAGCTTGACCTCCATCGCCCGCGCAAGCGACGGAAGCATGCGGGATGCCCTCAGCCTGCTTGATCAATCCGTCTCATTCGGCGGAAAAACAATTCGGCATGATCACCTCCTGTCTCTCCTGGGATCGGTGCCGCATGAACTTATCCGCGATGTGATGGACGCCATTCTCGCTCAGGACAGTCCCACAGCTGTACAGGTGGTGGCGCGCTTATTGGATCAGGGCCACGATCTCCGAGCCTTTTGCGCAGAGCTGGTGGAACATATCCGCAATCTTTTAGTCGCATCGGTCGCGCCGGATGTCCAGGCGTTGAACGGGTTGATCGATCTTTCCCAGGAAGAAATTTCTCACATCGCCTCGGATGCGAAGCAATGCACGACGGATCAGCTTCAGGATCTGTTTCGTCTCTTTTCACAAACGGAAGACACTTTACGAACGAGTGCACGCCCCCGCTTTGCCCTCGAAGTGGCCGCGATCCGAGCCACTCGACTGGCGATGGCACCAGGTGAAATGTCTTCCTCACCGGCTGCCACCGCAGCCAAAAGTCGTGCAACTGGCGGGACAGAACATCGCCTGGAGAACGCGGCTCAGGTCGCGAAGCCGGATCCTCCCTTGCCTCAAAACAGCTCAATCGGAACGACCCGTCCGGCTTCCAAACCTTTCGTACCACCGATGAAAGCGGACCTCGTGCCTAGTCAACCGGTCTCCGGGAAGACTCCTCCCGTACCTTCCGCTTCCCCACCAAAATTGAGGACACCAACGAAGGATCCTGTGCACGCCACGAGACCCGCTCCACCCGCGCCGGATGCGCCTCGTTCCTCGGCGCTGAAAACGCCACAACCGACCCTCTCTTGGGAGAAGGTCGTCGAGCGGGTCGAACAACAACATCCCAACATCGGCGCCTTTCTGGCCAAGGCCATTTACATAGGCATAGAAAATGGGCACGTCACAATCGGCTATCCCTCCACCGCCTCCGTGGCCCTGGCCCGATTGCAAAAGGAAGAGGCCTTACACGCAGTTGGTTCCATCTGCTCGCAATTTGTCGGGCAGCCGATACAGCTTCGCGTGATCGAAGTCAATGACGGTCAGCACCCCGGGCCGAGCGTCGCGGAACTCAGAGCCCAAAAAGAACGCGCCCAGAAGCATCAATTGTTGGAGCAATCCCGTTCACATCCGCTCGTCAAGCAAACACTCGCGATCTTCGGCGGAGACGTGATCGAGGTTCGTCAAACAGCCCCACAAGAGGAGACTGGTCATGTCTAAGAACCCCTTCGGCAATATGGGCAACATCATGAAACAAGCCCAGGCCATGCAAGAACAATTGGCAAAGATTCAAGAGCAGGCCGGCGCGAAAACCGTGCAAGGCACGGCAGGCGGCGGGATGGTCACCGTCACCGCCAATGGCGCGATGGAGGTGACGGCGGTGAAGATTGATCCCGAGGTGATGAAGTCGGGCGACGTGGACATGCTGCAGGATTTGATTGTAGCCGCCACCGGCGAAGCTCTTCGGAACGCCAAGGATATGATGGCCAATGAAATGAAGTCCGTCACGGGGGGCATGCGCATACCTGGGATGTTCTAGGCGACTATTACGGTATCCGTTCAGCGAACAAGCGAACTGCATGAGCATCGATAATCAAGGGCTCCTCACACGACTGATCCGAGAATTGGTTCGCTTACCCGGAATTGGCCAAAAGACCGCGCAGCGCCTGGCTTTCCATATTTTAAAAACTGAAAATGAGTCGGCACTCCGCCTTGCGGATGCCATCAGAGCGGTGAAAGACGGGCTGACCTTCTGTCGCCGATGCCGCAACATTGCCGAAGGTGAACTCTGCGAATTTTGTCTCGATCCGAAACGGGATCAGACAAAAATTCTAGTAGTGGAAGAGCCCAGCACCCTCTATGCGATTGAACGAGCCGGCGCCTTTCGTGGCCTCTATCACGTCTTGCTGGGATCACTCTCGCCTCTCGACGGAGTCGGTCCTTCTGATATTCGCGCTCAAGAGCTGGCAGATCGATTAAAAGAAGGAGGGATTCAAGAAGTGATCCTTGCCACAAATCCCACGATCGAGGGCGAAGCGACGGCGATTTATTTGACGAAACTCTTGAAGCCGTTTGGCGCGCAGATCTCTCGCATTGCTTATGGCATCCCGGTCGGAATGGACATCGAGTATGCCGATGAAGTCACCCTTCTGAAGTCCATCGAAGGCCGCCGCGATCTTTAATTTCCTAGTGGTTTTCTTCTCTTAATCGCTCCGGCACATCCATTGACGGGCAGAAAATGGATTGTTATAGTGGAGCATTTTTCACGGCCTAGAAAGGGTGCGTCATGCCCAAAAGTATTACCAAGCCGTCATCTAAGCGGCCCGCCAGCAAGCCGCTCAGCAAGCCATCTAGTAAAAAACCTCCCAAGCCGGGAGGGAAATATGATGAGATCCGCAAGGATCTTGATCAGCAACGAATAGAATTGCTCCAGGAAGCGGGCGCTGCATTGACGAATCGTCCAGAATTCGCCGCCTTTCCAGACCTGAGCGATCAAGCCACCGCCGAAGTCGATTCGAACTTCGAGCTGCGGCTGAAAGAGCGCGAGCAGAAACTGCTCAAGAAAATCGACGAAGCGCTTGATCGGATCGCGACCAACACGTACGGCATTTGCGAGCGGTGTGGGGAGGAGATTCCCTATAAGCGCCTCAAGGCTCGTCCGGTGACCACCCTCTGCATTGAGTGTAAAACGCAGCAGGAAGAAGAAGAAAAAATTCGCGCGTAGCTTTGTTCTGCCATATTAATGACGTAGGGCTTTTATTCGCTGCTGCACGAGAGCTATGCGCTCTGCCTCTTCCGGAATTCCCTCCACGAGAGCCAGATAGGTTTCGTATTCTCCAATCGCTCGTTTTGTATTCACGGCCTCATAGCTCTCGGCGAGATTATAGCGAGCAAGCGAGTAGTTGGGCCGTAACAATACCGCCCTCTCAAGCGTCTTGGTCGCCTTGTCGCGCTCGTTGAGTTTCATATAAACAGTCCCGAGATTGTTGAGCACTTCCGGCGTATTCGGACGCACAGCCAGGGCTTGCTCCATTTCATCGCGAGCCTGAGTCAGCTGGCCTTGCCCCTCCAATGCCAACCCCAAACGATGATGCGCTTCCGCCACCCACACTTTATCGGTAAATCCTGAAGCCAAAGCTTTTCGGTAGGCGTCCGCCGCCTTGCCGTATTCGCGAGTCTGGCAGTACCCCAACTGTGCGGTTTGACCACGAGCAAACTGCTGGATAGATAGAAACGGCTCTTTGGTGTCTTTCTTCTTTCCGCTCGAAGACGGATTGGCTTTTGCTTGGGCACCACCCAGGCGAGACAGAAATTCAGGGTACGGCGAGAGAAGGGTCACATACGGGTCAATCGAAAAGGTTGCCATCACCAATGTCTGATTGGATCCTTCTTCGGAGATCACATACTGTGTCGTGCTTTTTTCATCCCCCGTCAGATACAAGGTGCCGCTGCTAAGGTTCTCTCGATCCGCTAGATTCCCCCCCGACAGATAAAACTCAGTGTCGGGTTTTAACTGTGAAATGGTCCGCCGAAGGACAGGATACGGTTTCAAACTCAACCCATTTCGAAACACAAAAAGCGCACCGACCAGCAGGCCATCTTCATCGAAAAAATACGATTCGTGCGCCCCCAGTTTGCTCTCCGAGAGAGGGACTTCGAGCTCTTCGCCGCTACCCCAGGCAAGACGCTTTAGACTGGACGGTGAATGCGTCTGCAGAAACGATTCCTTGCGATCGCAGGGGTGAGCTGTCGTCAGCAAGGTCAAATCGCTTTCCGACGGAGGAAGGGGATTGCGAGGAGATTCGGCACAGGCAGCGAACGCAAAGATCAATGCAAAATACAAAGCCCCGAGCCGGAAAGCTCGGGGCTCCAAATCATGGGCCGTGTGAGGCTCGGAGCCTGTAGACGCACAAGGCGTCCGCCAGCTATTGTACGCCGTATGATCTAGTGGGACGCTGCGCGTTAAGGGCGGCATCCTCAGGAGTAAATCCAAAGAGCGCCGGAGAGCTGGCCGCCAGAGAATAGAGTGGGCGGTTGACACCATAATCTAAGAGGACTCCGATCGGATTGAGCAGGAATCCAAGCCATCGGATAGGATTATCGTCGGCCGGCGAAGTCGCAACAGGATCCGTATAGAGATAATTCAAACTGTCCAAGGGCCATGCGGTCCCCGCCTGGTAGGGTTGGGAATCTGAATGCGTGCTTGCGCAGCCGGCGGTAAGGGCCGCGACCAGCACCATCAATACAAGCAAACGCCGCGAATCACACATTGTTCACCTCTCTATGGCTCCAACATTCGGTACAAGTCTATATCCGGTCCTGCATTTTGTCCAATGAGGGATCGGATGGGCCAAGAGAGGTGAGGGCGGATGGTGGGCGATACTGGTATCGAACCAGTGGCCTCTTCCGTGTGAGGGAAGCGCTCTCCCACTGAGCTAATCGCCCGCGCGAGGGGAGTCTAACATAGCCATTTTACACGGTCAAACCAAGCAATACACACTCCCCGTTCGCTTGACTTCCTTTTCACCCCATCCTTAGAATGCCCGGCGGATTGAGCACATGCGCGAAGATGTCGTCATCATTGGAGGGGGGCTAGCGGGTTCGGAGGCGGCCTGGCAGGCGGCCACGCGCGGGGCTCGCGTCACTCTCTATGAGATGCGTCCGAAAGAGCCTACCCCTGCTCATAAAACAGGATTTCTGGCTGAGCTAGTCTGCTCCAATTCCTTGGGCTCGGCGGATGCCGCCAGCGCCCCCGGAATTCTCAAGGAAGAGATGCGGCGCCTGAATTCCCTGATCATTCGTATCGCCGATGACGTCCGCGTCCCGGCCGGATCGGCCTTAGCCGTCGATCGAGATCTGTTTTCCCAGCGCATTACCCGCACCTTGGAAGAGCACCCCAACATCCGTATCCTTCATGAGGAAATCAAAGACATTCCCACGGGTAATGTCTGCATCATTGCGACGGGTCCACTGACGTCTGATCGTCTCGCTGCTTCGATTCGTACGCTCACGCAGGAACAAAGTCTGTATTTCTACGATGCCATCTCGCCAATCATCGACGCGGACTCCATTGATATGGAGCGTGTCTTCCGCGCGTCCCGTTATGACAAGGGCAGTGCCGACTATTTGAATTGCCCCATGGATCAAGCGACCTATGACGTCTTCTATGACGCTCTCCTGAACGCCGAGAAGGTACAGCCGAAAGAATTCGAAAAGGCCCAATACTTCGAGAGCTGTATTCCGATCGAAGTCATGGCGGAGCGAGGCCGCCAGACGATGTTGTTCGGTCCATTGAAGCCGGTCGGACTTGAAGATCCTGTGACGCGAGTGCGGCCCCATGCCGTCGTGCAACTTCGAGCGGAGAATCGTCACGGCTCCTGCTACAACATGGTAGGGTTTCAGACGAAGCTGACCTATCCGGAACAGAAGCGCATTTTTAGGATGATTCCAGGCTTGGAAAAGGCGGAGATACTTCGGTACGGCAGCTTACACCGCAACACGTTCATCAATTCTCCCCGGCTGCTCACGCAGACCTTGCAGGTGAAAAGCCAACCGACCACTTTTTTCGCCGGGCAACTCGTGGGCGTGGAAGGATATACGGAATCCGCGGCCATGGGCGGCCTCGCCGGCATTAATGCCATGCGGACACTCACAGGTCTTCCTCTGGTGACGCCTCCGCCGACGACAGCGCACGGCAGCTTGCTCCATTACATTACGACCTGTGATCCCGCGCACTTTCAGCCGATCAATACCAATTACGGTATATTCCCTCCTCTTCCGCAACGTGTGCGCGACAAAGAGGAAAAGCGACGAGCCATCGGCCGGCGCGCAGTGAAGGATCTCGAAGAATGGACGATGCGATCCGGGCTTTCGTGACGTATCTAGAAGTTGAACGAGGCGCGTCGCGGGAGACCATTCGAGCCTATCGCTCCGACCTCCGGCAGTTCGCTGCATTTGCCCGGCCTAACCCTGTAACATCCAAGGCCTTCGCTCCCCAGGATGTCGACTCGTTTCTCATTCGCGATTTTCTGGCGTTTCTGGATCGAGGGAAAGAAAAAAAGTCATCACTGGCCAGAAAGTTGGCTACACTCCGCAGCTTCTTTCGGTTTCTGGTGCGCGAAGGGCGCCTAACCACCAATCCCGCAGCCGATGTGCACACGCCGAAACTACCGCAGCATCTCCCTCGTGTATTGACCAAGGACGATGCCAATGCCCTGATGGAGTTTCCAGATGGCGATCGCCTGAGCGACCTTCGAGATCGGGCCATCCTGGAAACCTTGTATTCCACGGGAGCTCGCGTCAGCGAACTGGTCGGACTGAACTGGGACGATGTCAACCTCGATGATGGCCTCGCACGGTTAAAAGGGAAGGGTCGCAAAGAACGGATGGTTCCGATCGGCGAAGTGGCCGTGAATGCGATGACGGCCTATCGAGCCGCATACCGTGAAGTTGCGGTCGGTCATACACCGTCCACACAAGACAGTATGGCGATTTTTCGCAATACGCGAGGCGGACGCCTGACGGCGCGCAGTGTCGAGCGACTGGTCGCCGCCTATTCGAGCCGTCTAGCTGCGGGCCGGATTAGCCCACATGCCTTACGACATTCGTTCGCAACCCACTTATTGGACGAAGGCGCAGACCTTCGAGCGATTCAAGAATTGTTAGGACATGCCTCGCTCGATACGACACAAAAATACACGCACCTGGCCATGGATCATTTATTAAAAGTCTACGACCAGTCCCACCCGCGGGCCAAAGGTGTGCCGGCGAAACCGGCTTCGAAGCCTAGGGTTTCTTCGGCATGATACGCATACGTTCCACAACCATCCTGTGCGTACGGCGGGAAGGCTACGTCGCCATGGGGTCGGATGGCCAGGTAACCGTCGGCACGACCGTGATGAAGAGCAACGCCAAAAAGCTCCGGCGGCTTCATAAGGATCAAGTGCTGGCAGGCTTCGCAGGAGCCACGGCTGACGCCTTTACCTTGTTCGAGAAGTTTGAAGCCAAATTAGATGAGTATCGCGGCAATCTGACGCGCGCGTCGGTGGAGTTGGCCAAAGATTGGCGGACCGATCGTATACTGCGCCGACTGGAAGCGCTGCTCGCCGTTGCGGACAAGGATCACGCGTTCATCATTTCCGGCACGGGCGACGTCGTCGAGCCCGAGGACAATATTCTGGCCATCGGATCCGGCGGACCCTATGCCCTGTCGGCAGCGCGCGCGCTCGTGCGCCATTCAAGTCTGAGCGCCCATGACATCGTCAAGGAGTCAATGACGATCGCCGGGGCCATCGACATCTACACCAATCAACAATTGGTGATTGAAGAATTAAAACCCTGACAATGGATCAACTACAGAGCATGGAAAACGGACGACGCAACATTCTGCCGACAGATCTCCAGAGCCTGACCCCGCGTCAAATTGTTGAGGAATTGGACCGGTACGTCATCGGACAGCGGGACGCCAAGCGTATGGTCGCCATTGCGCTTCGTAACCGGTGGCGGCGGCAGCAACTGTCTGCCGACCTGCGCGATGAAGTCATTCCGAAAAACATCATCATGATCGGCCCGACCGGCGTCGGCAAAACGGAAATTGCCAGACGATTAGCCAAATTGGCTCAAGCCCCCTTCATTAAAGTGGAAGCGTCGAAGTTTACCGAGGTGGGCTATGTAGGCCGCGACGTGGAATCCATCATTCGCGATCTAACCGAGCTCTCGGTCGGCATGGTGAAAGCCGTGCATATGGATACCATGCAGAAGAAAGCCGAAGAGCTTGCCGAAGAGCGCGTACTCGACCTCTTGCTCCCGCCGGTCGGCGCCAAACCGGCGATGGGGTTCGACCAGCCGCAGCAAGAACTGGAGATGCCCGCAGATGCCCAGGATACGACTCGCTCCAAATTACGTCTGCAATTGCGGGAAGGCAAACTAGACCACCGTTCGGTAGAGTTGGAAGTGAAGGAGCGCACCGGCGTCCCCATCGGGGTGATTTCAAACGTCGGCGGCATGGAGGAATTGGAGAGCGGCCTCCGCGACATGCTGGGCGGCATCTTTCCCGGAAAAAAGAAGAAGCGGACGATGAAGGTACCGGACGCATTGAAACATCTGGCTCAAGAGGAAGCCCAAAAATTAATCGACATGGATGAGGTCATTCGCGAAGCCATCGCCAAGGTAGAGGAGGCGGGCATCGTCTTTTTGGACGAGATTGACAAGATCGCGGGACGTGAAAAAAGCGCCGGTCCCGATGTGTCGCGCGAAGGCGTGCAACGCGATCTCTTGCCCATCGTCGAGGGCTCGACAGTCAACACCAAGCATGGCCCTGTTCGGACGGACCACATCCTCTTTATCGCCGCCGGGGCCTTTCATGTAGCCAAACCATCCGACCTCATTCCCGAACTACAAGGCCGATTTCCCATACGCGTCGAGCTGGAACCGCTCACGAAGGATGATTTCGTGAGAATTCTGACCGAGCCTCGCGGAGCGCTGGTGAAACAGTACCATGCCTTGCTTCAGACAGAGGGACTCAGCTTGGAATTCACCGCCGATGGCCTCGAAGAAATCGCCGCCACTGCAGTGCAGGTCAACGACCGCACGGAGAACATCGGCGCGAGAAGACTATTCACGATCATGGAACGGCTGCTGGAGCAGGTACTGTTTGAGGGGCCGGAAATGCCGGACAAACACATTCGGGTGGATGCTCCGTATGTAAAGAATAGACTTAAAGCAATCGTCAAAGACGAGGATCTCAGCCGGTTTATTTTATAGAAGCGATCTGCCATTTATGCAGATGTAAATGGTGGGCACCCCGCATTGCAAGCGGAGTAGACGATGAACAGACTGATCAAGAAAGTAAATGTGCTGGTCGAGGCGCTGCCGTACATCCGCACCTTCGCGGGCAAGACGGTTGTCATCAAGTACGGCGGCAAGGCAATGACCGAGGACTCCCTCAAGGAAAAATTCGCACTCGATGTCGTGCTCCTGAAATATGTCGGACTCAATCCGGTGATTGTGCACGGTGGGGGGCCGCAAATCGATCGGATGTTGGACCGTCTTGGGATTGAAGCCAAATTCCGCCAGGGCGTTCGTATCACCGACCGTGCCACCATGGATGTTGTAGAAATGGTGCTTGGCGGCAAGATCAACAAAGAAATTGTCATGCTGCTCAATCGTCATGGCGCGAAAGCGATCGGCTTGACGGGAAAGGACGGCAATTTAATTTTTGCGAAGGCCCTGACGGCCAAGTCCTGGGCGGCCAGCCTCTGCACCGACCCCGATGGAGATCCCGACGAGGATTTCGGGCTCGTAGGTGAAGTGCAACACGTCAACCCCAACGTCTTGATGCGGTTGCAGCAAGAAAACTTTATCCCCGTCATCGCACCGATCGGCACCGACCGGGACGGCAATACATACAATATCAATGCAGATCTCGTCGCTGGGGCTGTCGCCGCGGCGCTGAAAGCGGAAAAACTATTGGTCCTCACCGACGTGAAAGGCATCCGCAATGCCAACGGCCGCCATGTGTCCACGCTCTCTCGAAAAGACATGCAGCGGATGGTGAAAAAAGGAACGATCAGCGCCGGGATGCTGCCGAAAGTTCATTCGTGCCTCATGGCGTTGGACGGCGGTGTCCGCAAGGCGCACATTATCGATGGACGCATGCCGCACGCTATTTTGCTCGAAGTGTTCACCGACAAAGGCATTGGGACGGAAATCCTTTCCTAAGATCGACTCCGCTTGGTGGGGCCGTCAATCGTCCCTTCTCGCCATGAAACGTCTTCAATCCAAAACAGTGCGGTTCATTGCCGATGTCTTTGATCGGTTGGATTACAGGAAGCTCGGTCCCATTTATTGCGATGAAGGCGGCGAGGAGTTCTGGAAGGATCGCCGAGACCCGTGCCAAACATTGGGCAAAGGGCTTGCCGAAATCGTGCTGAACCGATTGAAGCCGGGAGGTCGCAGTCTTTACGTGGGCGTGGGCGTCGCGGAACTACCCGTCCTCATCACGGAGGTGCTCGAACTCGATCGACATGTGGAAGCATTTAATCTGCGCGAAGACGAAGTCGCGGCACTGAATCATGCCTGCAAAGGCCTGCCGTTTCGCATCGCAGCGCGTGACGCCCGCTCAGCGCGTGGGATGTACGATCATTTGTGGATCGTCAGCGTCCTCAACGATCCTGAGTCGTATCCCCAGCTCTCCGCGCTCACCTACGGACAGGCGAACCCCGTCACCTTCGATCCGGCCTCGTTTGCGAATGAACGTGCAGAGGTCATCGCGTTGGCGGACGCTTGTCTCAGCAAATTGACCGCGCCGTCACTCGTCATGACTTCAGTTGAAGAGATTCCTTGGATTGTCGAATGGTGCGAACGCAAAAAGATTAAATATGTGTTAGGGGAAGAAGATTATCCGACGGCGATTGTCGAAGATCCCGTATGTGCGATTACCATCGGCCCCTCGTAGCCTTCGAATGGACTCCTGCTAGAATCCGACCCGCGGCGTGCCGGGACCTGAAAGATATTGCCGAGCATAGCTCACATAGTTCTGCGCCGACTCTCTGATCCAAGCCAGTTCCTTTTCCGTGACTGCTCGCTTCACTTTCGCCGGCGCTCCTAAGACGACGCTCTTCGGCGGGATAATGGTGTGCTCCGTAATCAGCGCGCCCGCCCCGACGACGCTGTCTTCCCCGATCAACGCCCCGTCCATGATGATCGCCCCCATCCCAACAAGCACGCGATCTTGAATGGTACACCCGTGCAATACCACATGATGGCCGACCGTCACATCATCGCCTACAATGGTCGGGTAGGTATCGTGAGCGACGTGAATCACGCAGAGATCCTGGACATTCGTTCGGTTTCCAATGCGAATGTAATGGACATCGCCGCGAATGACCGTATTGAACCAGACGCTCGACTGCTCACCGATCACGACATCGCCGATGACCACGGCGGTCTCTTCGATAAAGGCGCTACCGTCGATGGTTGGTTTAATACCTTGGAAGGTGCGAATCATGGGCGCCACTCTAGGCCACTCTGCAACGGCGAATCAAGCGCAGGGATGAGTTGACACCGATTTCGGCCGTCCCGTACACTTACCGCCATGTCCCGCAAGTCTTTGACCATCATCGACGAGAAAACGACCATCGGCTTCGTCAATCTGGGTTGCACAAAAAACCAGGTCGATGCCGAGGTGATGTTAGGCTCGCTGGCCGCCAAAGGCTTTGAGTTGACGACCGATCCCGAAGGCGCGCAGGTCGTCATCATCAATACCTGCGGCTTCATTGAAGAGGCCAAACAGGAATCGATCAATACGATCATCGAGTATGGGGCGCTCAAAAAATCCGGCGCCTGCAAGGTGCTGATTGCCTCGGGATGTCTAGCACAACGCTACCAGGGCGACCTGCTCAAAGAGCTCCCCGAGCTCGATGGCGTCGTGGGAACGGGCGAAATCGGACGGATTGCGGAAATTACTCAGATGCTGTTGAAACCGGGCCGGGGCAAGCAGCGTCTTTGGATGGCCGCTCCTCCATATCTCTATGATGAAATGACGCCCCGGTTACGCATCGGCAAGACGCATTCGGCGTACGTGAAAATTGCAGAAGGGTGTAATCGCAACTGCGCGTTCTGCGCCATACCCTTGATGCGTGGGAAGCAGCGGAGCCGCCCGATCGAGTCTATCGTTGAAGAAGCACGACGGCTGGTCGATGAAGGCGTGCAGGAGATCAATCTCATCTCGCAGGATACCGTGAACTACGGCGTGGACTTGGGTCTTCGTCGCGGCCTCACCTCGCTACTGAGTCAGCTCGTCACGGTCAAGGGTCTCCGCTGGATTCGTCCCTTCTATCTTTATCCGCAACAAGTTGACGAGGCTCTCATCGACCTTTACGCCGGAGAAGAGAAGATCACCAAATACATCGACATGCCGTTGCAGCACATTAACGACACGCTGCTGAAAAGCATGCACCGGCTCGGCAACAAAACGTACATCACCGACCTGGTGAATAAACTCCGCCGTCGTATTCCCGATCTGAGTTTTCGCACAGCGTTCATCGTCGGATTTCCCGGAGAGATGAAGGCGCAGTTTCAAGAACTCAAGCAGTATCTGATCGACATGGAGTTCGACCGCGTCGGGGTCTTTCTCTATTCCGATGAAGACGGCACAGCCGCTGTAGATCTTCGAAACAAGGTCGACCGCGGACTCATGGAAGCTCGGCGGACGGAACTGCTTGAACTTCAGGAATCGATTTCACTCAAGAAGAGTCGCCAGAAGATCGGGAGGACGTTGGAAGTATTAGTGGAAGGACGCTCCGAAGAAACCGATCTGTTGCTCGCCGCTCGGCATGAAGGGCAAGCGCCCGAGATCGATGGTGTCGTCTACATCAATGACCTGGCCGAGGAAACGAGCGGCCTGCTTCATCCGGGACACACGAGCCGGAACGCGGTGTTACCGCGTCCCGGCGATTTCGTGAAAGTACAGATTACCGATGCCGCCGCTTATGACTTAGTCGGGCACATCGTACGATAATGAGATGGCTCGATGCGGCAACCCATGCCTTGTTGCTGCGACAATAATAGCGACGTCCTACCACCCTTCCCCGTTCCACGTTACACCTTGACCGTCAGGAACAAGGAAGCGCCTCGCCGATTGATCAATAAGAGCGCCGGTTGATCCTTCTTGAGCCCTAACGCCGCCTTCTCATAATCTTTCAATGAGGTAATTTCCTGGCGGTTGATGGCCTGAATCACATCGCCCGCCTGCAATCCGGCATCATTCGCCGGACTGTCGGCATCGATGTTGGTCACCACCACTCCCTTCGCCTTCTCATTGAGACCCAGTTCATGCGCCGTCTTCCGATCAAGGCTCTGCACTTCTATGCCGGCCAACGCGACGGACTCATCCGTATTTGTTTCAGCCTTTGCCGTCTTAAGCGTATCCGGCTGTTCCGCGACCGTCACGGTGACTTCTTTTTCATGGCCGTCTCGCAAGACTTTAATGGTGGCCTTCGAACCAATCGGCGTGCGGGTCACCAACCGTTGCAAGGCAGGGGGATCTTCCACGGCTTCACCCTGATAGCCGACGATCACATCGCCTTGTTTCAATCCCGCTGCATCGGCCGGGCTATCCGACGCCACGTCGCTGATCAACACGCCTTTCTCAGTTTTCATCCCGAAAGACTTGGCCAGGTCCGGCGTCAGATCTTGAATCGAGACACCCATATACCCGCGTACGACCTTGCCGGTCTTGACCAGACTCTCGACGACCGGTTTCGCCATACTCGTTGGCACGGCAAAGCCCACGCCTTGATAGCCTCCCGTTTGCGAAAAGATCGCCGTATTGATGCCGATCAATTCACCTTTGGTGTTGACGAGGGCTCCGCCCGAATTGCCGGGATTGATTGCCGCGTCCGTTTGGATAAAGTCTTCGTACTGCGTGATGCCCATCCGGCCACGTCCGAGTGCGCTGACAATACCCAGCGTCACCGTCGAATTCAGCCCGAAAGGATTGCCGACAGCCAGGACATATTCTCCGACTTGCAATTTTGAAGAATCGCCCCACGGCACATAGGGCAAATCCTTGGCGTCGATTTTCACGACGGCCAAATCGGTCTTCGGGTCGGCCCCGACAATCTTTCCGGTCAATTCGCGTTTATCCGTGAGGGTGACCTGTACCTCTTTCGCCCCATCGACGACATGATTATTCGTAATGACATAGCCATCGGCTGAAATGATCACTCCCGATCCCATGCCTCCCCGGTGTGGACCACGCTCCGACGGCTCACGATCTTGACCGTGCCGTCTCGGTCCGAACTGGCGAGGAAAGTCGAAGCCAAAGAACTCTTCCATTTGATCCATGGGGCCTCGCCCCTGACGTCCCTTCTGCTCTCGGACGAGGGTCTTGGCGGGAGTGATGTTCACGACCGCCGGCCGCACGGCCTTCGCCACTTCAGGGAATCCCGGCGCCATTTCTGTCCCCGACGGCGTGACCTGACTGACAGGCGCTGCCACGGCCCTCTCAGGAACTCCCGAAACATGTCCGGCAACAAATCCAACCGCTCCAAATAGAAACAGGCCGGCTACAAACCCCCAAGCCGGCTTTCCTCGATGACCCACAGTCTGATCTTGCATACCATCCTCCCATTAACGATTAAGCTGCGCGTTTCGCGTGTCTGTGGGTGAATCGTAGCAAGGAAAGCTAAAGGGAAGATTAGTGAGGGATTAGTTTTTTCTAATCCGGAAGAAGAGGCAGGAGAAGGGTAAACATCGCGCCTTTGCCGGGCTCGCTTCGCACCTCGATGGTGCCATGATGGGCTTCGACGATCCACTTACAAATCGCCAATCCCAAGCCGGTGCCTTTCTTGGTATGGGCTCGCGCCGCATCCGTGCGATAGAAGCGATCGAAAATTCGGATTTGTTCATCAGTCGATATTCCGATGCCATGATCGGAGATCGATACCCGGGCCATCCGCTCCTGTTTGGTCAAGGCCAAATAAACCTGACCTCCGGGCGCTGAATATTTAATCGCGTTATCGAGCAGATTCAGAAACAATTCCCGCAACCGCATGTCATCACCTCCCACGGTCGCCGGCTCGAGCAACCCGATCACGATGTGGACCGCCTGCTCGTGCCCCAGCACGTCCGCTTGCCGCTTGAGATCTTCCAGAAGGAGATCCAGTCGGACCGGTTTGGACTCCATCTTGATTTCGCCCAGATCGGCACGCGATAGAAACAACAACTCGTCGACAATTCGGCTCATCCGATCGATTTCTTCGAGCCCACTTTCCAGGACCGCGCGATAATCGTCGGCGGCACGCGGGCGACGAAGCGCCAGTTCAGCCTCGCCCTTCAGCACCGTCAACGGCGTCCGCAATTCATGAGAGGCGTCGCTGGTAAATTGGCGGACTTGTTTAAACGAGGCTTCGAGTTTTCCAATCATGGCATTAAACGTCGTGGCCAATCGGCCGATCTCGTCGTGTGTCTCGGGAACCGCCAGTCGTTGCGTGAGATCGCCCTCGGTAATCCGTTGCGCCGCCTGCGTGATCGCGCCGACGGGCCGGAGCGCTCGGCCGGCCAAAAACCAACCGCCCCCTAAAGAGGCCATCAACGCAAGGGGCATGGTGATCAAGAGAATGATCAGTAAGCGATGGAGCGTTTCGTCGAGTGACTGCAATGACGTTCCGACGCGGACGATGTTCACCAGCGCCTCGCCATGCCTGACGGGCACTGAAATGATGCGAATGGATGGCTCTCCATAAAATCGCGCCGATTCAAACGTGGTCCGACCTGCCAGGGCGGCGTCCAGAGCAGTCCGGCTGAGCGGAATGTCCCGGCTCTGTATATTGGGGGATTGAATGGTGATCTGCCCGGTCGGGCCGAAGATTTGAAAGAACTTGTCGAGTGTGGCCAATTCCGGAAAATCCTGAGAGAGATCCTCAAATAAGAAAAAGGGACCGAATCGGTGCTCTTCCAGAGAACGCTGTGCCACCGCCGCCGTTTCTTCCAAGGAGCGATCGACCTGGTCTTTCAGCACCTTCGCAAGCACGCCATAAAGGATGACGCCGAAGACAATCAGCACGACGGCCAGAGCCGTCCCATACCACAGCGTAAGACGGACGCGTAGTGACATGCCTTCGCGTTGGTAGTGGTCCATGGATTAGTCCGTCTTCAGCACGTAGCCGCTGCCTCGGATTGTTTGAATCAGCTTGCGGTCCCGCCCGCGGTCGATCTTGTTCCGCAAGTAATTCACATACACATCGATGACGTTCGTAAAAGTATCGAAGTCCAGATTCCAGACGTGCTCGGCGATCATGGGACGAGTCAGGACGCGGCCTGCATTCCGCATAAAATATTCCAACAAGGCATATTCTTTCGTCGTAAGGTCGATGCGCTGGCCCCCGCGCGTCACTTCACGAGTCGCGGGATTGAGTTGCAGATCTTCGATCTGGAGAAGTCCAGCCCCTTCTCCCGTCCCGCGTCGCAAGAGCGCGCGTACGCGGGCCAGCAACTCTTCGATGGCAAATGGCTTGGTCAGGTAGTCGTCAGCGCCGGCATCGAGGCCTTTGACGCGTTGATCGACCTGGGTTCGGGCCGTCACGATCAAGACCGGCGTTTTGAATTTTTCCTTGCGGAGCGTATCGAGAATCTGAAGACCCGAGAGACCAGGCAGCATGACGTCGAGAATAATGAGGTCATACGCATTGTCGCGGGCGAGATCCAGCCCGGCAAGTCCGTCGGTGCACAGATCGACCGCGTAGCTTTCCTCTTCCAGTGCCCGCCGAATAAAGGACGCCACCTTGGCTTCATCTTCAACCACGAGAATGCGCATTGGGAACGTGCCGGTTCATGAACGTGAGTGTCGCAGAGATTTTACACTTTTTTTGTGTTGGAAGACTCGGCTCCCCAAGGGAGCCGGCGCGCACAGTCGTTTTTATGCCGGAGGAAATCGGGTGATGGTCACCGGCGAATACGTCAATTGGGGTCCATTCGGAGTGCGAGACGCGACCGTGTGTTTCAACCATCGGCCATCGTCACGCTGAGGAAAATCGGATCGGTAATGCGCGCCGCGGCTTTCTTCTCGCGCCAACGCTCCCATCACGATGACCTCGGCTATCTCCAACAATGAGGTGAGTTCAAACGCCTGGATGAGTTCTGAGTTGAAAATACGTCCGCGATCTTGGATGAAAAGATGCGCCGCCCTCCCCTTTAATGCTCGAACCGTTTCCAGTGCAGAGGTCATCGACCCTTTCGTTCTAAAGATGCCTAGTTTCCGATTCAAGCTCTTACCTAAGTCCTCTCGGATCTGCCACGCACGCTCAGGTCCTGGATTGGCCATAAGCTTGGCCACCCTGGACTCTTCTCTTCGTAGCGTGTCGTCCGTCAATGCGCGAGGCGAGAGTTGCCTGACAAATTCCCCCGCGCGTCGGCCTGCGCGCCGACCGAACACAACCGTCTCGAGAAGCGAATTGCCGCCAAGGCGATTGGCGCCGTGCACACTCACACAAGCACACTCGCCTGCGGCGTATAAGCCTGCAATCTCCGTTTCTCCCCATGCGTTCGTCCGCACACCACCCATTTGATAATGAGCGCCTGGCCGGACGGGAATCGGACTCTCGATGGGGTCGACTCCTGCAAATTCGATGGCTAGCTCCCGGATTTGCGGCAACCGCTCCATGATCCGTGGACGACCTAAGTGGCGGAGATCGAGCAACACGCAGCCATCGACACCACGGCCTTCGAGAATTTCTTTTCCAATGGCCAGAGAAACCGTCGAGCGCGTCGCCAATTCCATTTGTTCGGGCGCATAGTGAGTCATAAACCGCTCGCCCAAGGTATTCAGTAAGTAACCGCCTTCTCCTCGTGCGCCTTCGGTGATCAAAATACCGGTGTCTTTGAGCGTGGTGGGATGAAACTGGACAAACTCCATATCTTCAAGCGACGCGCCGGCCCGATAAGCGAGCGACATCCCATCACCGGTATTGATCACCGCATTCGTACTCGTCAAAAACGCACGCCCGCTTCCCCCAGTGGCCAGGATAACGGCCTTGGCACCTACGGCATGGAGCCCGCCCTGCAAGAGATCCCATGCGACCACCCCGTGACACACCTGATCCTCGACAATCAACGACGTCACATACCATTCCTCGTACACGCGGATATGGCGCTTGAGAATTTGTTCATAGAGGGCATGCAGCATGGCATGTCCGGTACGATCCGCCGCATAACACGCGCGCGGAAACCCGGCGCCTCCGAAAGGACGTTGGGCGATACGACCATGTTCGTCGCGGCTAAAAATTACGCCCATGCGTTCCAACTCGCGAATCTCATCGGGCGCCTCGCGGCACATCACCTCGATCGCGTCCTGATCCCCGAGGTACAGCCCTCCCTTTGCCGTATCGAAGGCGTGTGCCTCCCATGAATCGTGTTCTCCAAGGGCGGCGTTGATCCCGCCTTGGGCTGCCACGGAATGGCTGCGAACGGGATGGACTTTCGAGATCACGGCCACGTCCAGCGACGGCGACGCGGCCAGCGCGGCGCGCATCCCCGCCAATCCAGCCCCCACAATCAGAATATCGTGTATCTTCATCGCGCCGTCGATCGTAGACCGTTCATGAATGACCGCATGAGAACATCATGACCGGACGCACCCCTATCCGACAAGACCCCTTGCTTCAACGTGTCTTGCGATGCAAAATGTGTAAGATCAACCCACGACCAGGTGAATCTAGGAGACGACATGGACCCACAGCATATTTTAAGTCCTTCAGATACATTCGTGCATCGCCACATCGGGCCGACGGATGCCGACATTCAAGAAATGGTGGCGCCACTCGGATTGAACTCTCTCGACAGTCTGATCGACGCAACGGTTCCTACAGACATCCGCCTCAAGCAACCATTGGCCCTCGGGCCGCACCGCGGCGAACACGATGTGCTGGCGGAATTGCGCGCGCTGCACGATCGAAACAAAATTTTCCGATCCTTTATCGGCATGGGATATTACGATTGTCTCACACCGCCTGTCATACAACGGAATATTCTCGAGAACCCCGGCTGGTATACACAATATACGCCGTATCAGCCGGAAATCGCACAAGGTCGATTGGAAGCGCTGCTCAATTACCAGACGATGATTGCCGACCTCACCGGCCTGCCGCTCGCCAATGCCTCGATGCTCGACGAGGCCACCGCGGCCGCCGAAGCCATGACCATGTGCCATCGCATCGTCAATCGCGAGACGGACCACGAAACGAATGGCTTTTTTGTCGCAGAAGATTGTCACCCGCAAACCATTGCGGTGCTGCAAACACGAGCGGAGCCGTTGGGCATCATCCTGCATATCGGACGCGCAGAAGACGCCGATGTGCGTGGGCAAGAGCTGTTTGGCCTGCTGCTGCAATACCCGGCAACCGACGGCTCGGTTCACGATTACAGCAGGATGGTTGAGCGGGTTCACGTCGCAGGCGCACGCGTCGTCGTCGCCACTGACCTACTTGCGCTTACGCTCCTGAAGCCACCCGGTGAATGGGGAGCGGATATTGCCGTGGGATCGAGCCAGCGATTCGGCGTTCCGCTGGGATTCGGAGGGCCGCATGCCGCCTTTTTATCTACGCGGCAAGAGTATGTCCGGCAGATGCCGGGGCGGCTGGTTGGCGTCTCGAAGGATGCGGCAGGGAATCCTGCGTATCGACTGACTTTGCAAACACGAGAGCAGCATATTCGCCGCGAGAAGGCGACGAGCAATATTTGTACTGCACAGGTACTTCTGGCAGTCATGGCCAGCATGTATGCCGTCTACCATGGTCCGGAAGGCCTCAAGCGAATCGCTGAACGAGTGCATGCCCTATCGGCCGTACTCGCCGAAGGGTTGCGCCGACTTGGACATACGGTAAGATCTGAACCGTTTTTCGACACGATACGAATTCATTCCAGCAACGGCCCCGCACATCAGTCCACCGATCGGATCGTGGCGCGAGCAGTTGAGCAGAAGATGAATCTCCGACAATTCGACGATGGGTCGATCGGTATCGCCCTCGACGAGTTGACCACGGCGGCTGAGGTGCATACGCTCTGGACGATCTTTGCGGGCGGTAAGGATGTTGAATTTACAGTGTCCCAAGTCGCCGACCGGATGAATTTCACCTTCCCTAGTCCTTTAGCACGTACCTCCAAATATCTCACCCATGAAGTATTTCACCGTTACCACTCTGAGCATGAATTGCTCCGCTACGTGCATCGCCTGCAGGCGCGCGACCTGTCCCTAGTCCAATCAATGATTCCGCTCGGTTCCTGCACGATGAAGCTCAATGCGACGGTGGAAATGATTCCCGTCACGTGGAAAGGATTCGGTCGCATGCATCCCTTCGCCCCGGCTGAGCAGACACTAGGCTATCAAGATCTTTGCGCGCAACTCGAACACCGACTTCAAGAGATCACGGGATTCGCGGCCGTGTCGCTGCAGCCCAATGCCGGATCGCAAGGGGAATATGCCGGCTTGATGGTGATTCGCGCCTATCACCACTCTCGAGGAGATGGGCAACGCAATATCTGCTTGATCCCGACATCGGCACATGGAACGAATCCGGCCAGTGCGGTCATTGCCGGATTCACGGTGGTTCCCGTAGCGTGCGACTCACATGGCAATGTGGATCTGGCCGACCTGGAAGCGAAGGCCACGACTCATCGAGAAAAGCTGGCGGCCTTGATGATCACCTACCCCTCTACACACGGAGTCTTCGAAGTGGGCGTGCGGAAAATATGCGAGATCACCCATGCGCACGGCGGCCAGGTGTATATGGATGGCGCGAATATGAATGCGCAGGTTGGACTGTGCCGGCCCGGTGATATCGGGGCCGACGTCTGCCACCTCAATCTTCATAAAACCTTTTGCATTCCGCACGGCGGCGGTGGACCCGGCATGGGTCCCATTGGTGTGGCGGCGCATCTCGTGCCGTTTTTACCGGGCCATCCCGTCACGAAGCTTGGGAGTTCCCAATCCATCGGGCCCATATCGGCCGCTCCGTATGGCAGCGCCAGTATTTTGGCGATCTCCTGGGTCTATATCGCTTTGATGGGAGCAGACGGTTTAACAAAAGCCACCAAGGTCGCTATTTTGAATGCGAACTACATGGCCAAGCGATTGGAGAAACATTTCCCGATCCTCTATACCGGAAAGAATGGCACCGTGGCGCATGAGTTTATTCTCGACGTCCGCCCATTTAAAGAGAGCGCGGGAGTCGAGGCCAACGACATCGCCAAGCGTTTGATGGATTTTGGATTCCACGCGCCGACCATGTCGTTTCCGGTGGCCGGTACGTTGATGATCGAGCCGACGGAGAGCGAATCGAAATCAGAATTGGATCGATTCTGCGAGGCGATGATCGCCATTCGAAGCGAAATTCAAGACATCGCCGAAGGACGCATGCCGCGCAACAACAATCCGCTGACCAATGCTCCGCATACCGCTCAGACCGTCATGGCCACCGACTGGACCCATCCCTATAGTCGGGAACAGGCGGCCTTTCCGGTCAAGTGGGTACGCGAGTCGAAATTTTGGCCTGCAGTCGCCCGTATCGATCAAGCCTTTGGCGATCGAAATCTCATCTGCGCCTGTCCACCGATGGATACGTATTGAAGTTCGTTGCCGAACCTCATCGCGATCTATCGCGTACTCTGCCGATGCGATGGTACGATTAAGACAGTTAACGAACCCGGCGAGTCTGAGCCACGGTCTGATTCGAGCAGTGGTCTTGGCGCTTGCCATCGGGTGGGTTTTTAGCGGTTTGGTTCGAACCAAAGACGCCATGGCTGCCGAACAACTTCGGTCCGAGCTCTCCATCACCGATCCGGAATCCGGAGAATTCTACCGGAGTCATACGAGGATCGGATTGGCCGCCGGCACATCGTTTCTTATTCCATCCGAGTGGCAAGGAGTTCTCCCGCCAGGCTCACGAACATTTTATTTGGAATCGCCGAAGAAGCCCGGTATCGGATTGGTGGCCGTCATACAAGATGCGACACCGGAAGAACTGGAAGATCATTTGAACGAACCGCAAGTCATCGAGGAAGGCTATGTCTTGCAACCTCTCGGTTCCGCTCAACGCACAGGGCTACGCATCACTGCCGCTTATCACAGCGGAGACAATATCGGCCGTGCCATTGCCGTGTTCGGTCCTTCACCCATCGGTATCTTGTATCTTTTTAGCGGGCCGAAAGATCAGCTTGAGTATTACGATCGCCTCCTTGAGGAGATCGTCGCGTCGACTCAATTTAATCACGGTGAAGAAAAATCGACCAGCACCCCGCGAGGCACATAACTTGTGGAGAGGACTGAAAGGTTGCGAAGGTGGGGGAAGACTTAGAAGGGAATCCGAACGCCGAGCTGCACTTCATTGGGCACAAGAGTTTTCCCCAATGAATCCGTCATCAAGCGATCTTGCTGAAGGGCACTCCGCAGGGCGCTTTCCCGTGTGACCGTTCGATTCACATCCGTCGTTTCTCCGCCGGTGAATCCAAGGCCGATGTAGGGCATGACCTTCGCGCCATGGACCCTATACTGGCCGGCCAGCGAAGGTGGTTCGCTGAATAGATTATTGGTGACCCCGGACGACAATGTCGTGCCTCCTAACAGAGGGGGTGTTTCGCTTGATCTGAGCGTAAGGGTAGGGAAAGACGGCGGCACGACGGTGATTGACTCCTCAGCCCGGACAAGACAGGGAAACGCCAGTAGCATAATTGCGATCAAGCCTAGCTGTATGGACGTAAAGCTGTTCTTCATGCTTACATCGTACAGCAAAAAGCTCGCCATAAACTAGAGCCCATTTTCGTATGATTTAGGGATTCAACCCATGGTGATTCTGACGACAATCGGACACAGGGGTGTGCCAAAAATGCTATTTCTCATCATGGGAGGAACCCCTCGAGCGAGCAATCCAATGCCGAGTCTTGTACGTATAATGGTTCGGAGGGCAGCGCAATGAATATGAAGCTTGTAGGTGTATCCGCCATAATGTTATTGGCGGCCATCGTCGGCGGACTGTGCCATGGGGTCAATCCAGCCGCCGCGGATCGCCGCGAGATCGCCACGTTTGCCGGGGGGTGTTTTTGGTGCCTGGAGGAAGCGCTCGACAAAGCGAGCGGAATTATTTCAACGACCTCGGGCTATACCGGCGGGCAAAAAGTCAACCCTACATATCAGGAAGTGTCCGCGGGGGGGACCGGCCATACTGAATCGGTTCAAATCGTCTACGACCCGGACAAGGTCACGTACGCCGCTATCTTGGATGTATTCTGGCACAATATCGATCCTACGACGCCGGATCAGCAATTCTGCGATAAGGGCAATCAATACCGTTCTTCGATTTTTTATCACGATGACAATCAGAAACGATTGGCGGAGGAATCGAAGCAGAAATTGGGAACGTCGAAGCCATTCAAGGAACCGGTTGTCACGGAGATCGTCCCGGCATCAACGTTCTATCCGGCGGAAGAGTACCATCAGGACTTTTATCAGAAAAATCCGATTCGGTATAAGTTCTACAAGTACAACTGCGGGCGGGCTCAGCGGCTGGAAACGCTGTGGGGCAAGCCACGATAGAGACCACTACGCTTTATGACACGTCATCTGTTGACTTGCAAATTCACTCCACTGTCTTAGGACAATCTATAACGGTCGGAATTGTTGCACGAGCGCGTCTGCGGCGCGCGATGAGGACGCCCGTGATCGGCTTGATCAGAGGTAATTCCACCAAGAGATGCCGATGCGAAATGGCCGTGACGCGGCGACGCTCCCGAAAAGTGTTGAGAAGGGTGATGGAGACGATCAAACGCAATACACCGGAAAGGGAAAATAGGATGGGCAGATTGGACGTAAGAGACAGGACAAGGCCGAACACTTCAAAGTAAGCAGGCACAATGGTGGCTAGCCAGCTTCCTATCATCGCTCCCCCGCCAGCACCCAGGGCATTCACCGTATGGTAAATGGCCACGCCTTTCGCTCGGTCGTCCGGATGAACTGCATCGAAGACATAATTCCCCAAGCTGAGCGAGAATCCTGGCCAGACCAATCCCGATAGAAAATTGATGCCGACAAGGAACAGCCAGTTCGACCCTAGGAGGTACAGAACAGGAAGAATGGGGATGAGAAAGCCCGTGATGACCAGCACTTTCTTATTGCCGAACGTATCGGCAATGCGTCCCCACTCCTGCAAGCTCATCAATTGGCCGAGCACCGGAGCCGCCAGCCATATCCCATACTGTAGATAGGTCAGGTGGAGGTCGCGGAGCAGATAGACGACAAAGAATGGACCGGCCATCATGACTGCCATATGAAAGCTCCCTGAAAACAGCAAAAAGCGTCGGAACATCACACTTCGTCGAGCGCGAAGAAACTCCCGCACCCCGCTGTCTTTCTTAGAACCTTCCGGGATCGTTATTTCAGGAAGCCGCGATAGATATTTAATGGAGACCAGTCGTGCCACCGCTGCCGCGAGGAAGATCGCTCCAAACCCCCATGCAGGTTCTGTCCAGCTTCCAGACGTCTGAAGAATAAGACCGGCAATCGCGAGGGCCACAAAACTAGTCACGGCAACCACTCTTGCTCGTCCAGCGAAGTACACGCCGCGACGATCAGCATGAACCATGTCGGTGATCAAGCTATTCCATGCCGGTACCGTAAAATGTCCCATGGCCACATAGATCATCACGCCGGTCAGCAGCAGCGGGGCCGCATGGCTCGGAAGCAGCATCGGCAAAGTAAATAATGGGAACCATGCGAACGCCTGTCCCACCGCGCCTGTGAGAATCAGCGGTTTGCGCGCTTGAACACGATCGAGTAACTTGACCGACAGGAGCTGCGCCGCCGTTCCAACGAGCGGCGGCACGGCTGCAAGCAGACCGATTTGAAAGGGAGTGGCGTGAAGCAGGAGCGCAAAGGCCGAGAGATAGGTCTCTCCGCTACCCTGCATGACAGCGGATGCCGCCCCTTCACGCACTTGGCTGCTGAGAACGCTCACGTGCTTCTCGCGATCCGGACTAACTTCGTTGGTAGACATTGCTCTTTCTGGAAAAGATATAGTTTGGCTGCCCGCTTTCAGCCGGAGGCGGGGTCAGGGCCGTCTTAATTATAGCTAGATTGAAGAAAGCCGCTTTACCACTTCTCTCGTCACGCGTCACCTCCATGTTGCAGACTTCTGTCCCCTGTCGAATTGTGATAGAAATAGCCGTCTGCTGCAGTCAAGGAGTCTTATGTCCGACCCGTCTGTTGCGTCAAATTTTATTCGGGCCATCGTCGAGCAGGACATTGCTAATGGCAAACACGGCGGCCGTGTCGTCACTCGCTTTCCTCCTGAGCCGAATGGCTATCTGCACATCGGCCATGCCAAGTCGATCTGCTTGAACTTTGGCCTGGCCCGAGAGTTTAACGGCGTCTGCCATTTGCGATTCGACGACACAAATCCATCAAGGGAAAATACCGAGTATGTGCAGGCAATTCAGGATGATGTGCGCTGGCTCGGCTTTGATTGGCATGACAAGCTCTTCTATGCCTCGGACTATTTCGAGCAGCTGTATGACTATGCCGTTCTCTTGATTCAGCAGGGCAGCGCCTATGTGGACAGCCTGAGCGCGGACGACATCCGCCGGTATCGCGGTACACTGACGGAACCGGGCAAAGACAGCCCGTATCGTGGCCGGTCCGTTGAAGACAATCTTGACCTCTTTAGGCGGATGCGCGCCGGAGAATTTCCGGACGGCGCTTCTGTGCTGCGGGCCAAAATCGATATGTCGTCACCAAATATCAATCTTCGTGACCCGACGCTCTATCGAATCCGCCATGTCGCGCACCACCGGTCGGGCACAGCGTGGAATATCTATCCGACCTATGACTTTGCCCATCCGCTCTCCGATGCCATCGAAGGAATTACCCATTCAATCTGTACGTTGGAATTCGAAGACCATCGGCCCTTGTATGATTGGCTGCTCGATCGATTACACACACCGCATCACCCGCAGCAAATTGAATTTGCACGCCTCAATCTGACCCAGACGGTGATGAGCAAACGAAAATTACTGGAGTTGGTTGAGCAGAAACAGGTCAGTGGCTGGGACGATCCCCGCCTTCCCACCATCAAAGGCCTCCGGCGGCGGGGATATACGCCCGAGTCGATCCGGGCTTTTTGCGAGCATATCGGGGTGGCCAAGCGCGATGCGACCGTCGAAATGCCGCTGCTCGAATCTTTTGTTCGCGAGGATTTGAACCGCAGAGCGCGGCGAGTGATGGCGGTGCTTCGGCCTTTAAAAGTTGTGATCGAGAATTACCCAGAAGAGCAGATCGAACACCTCGACGCCATCAACAATCCTGAGGACGCGAGCATGGGAACGAGGCAGATTCCGTTCTCACGAGTCATCTACATCGAACAGGATGATTTTCGCGAACAGCCGCCGAAGAAGTTTTATCGGCTCAGTCCCGGACAAGAAGTGCGGTTGCGATACGCGTATATTATTAGGTGCACTACGATTGTGAAAGATGAGCGGACCGGCGAGATCATGGAAGTGCGCTGCACCTACGATCCCGCCACGCGAAGCGGTTCGTCGCAGGAAGGGCGCAAGGTGAAGGGAACCATTCATTGGGTATCCGCCACCCATGCACTGACGGCGGAAGTCCGTATCTACGATGCGCTCTTGCTCGATTCACACGCGACGGTGCCTGCGGGCGCCGATTCGTCTGCCATGCTCAATCCTCACTCCCTGGAACGCATTACCGGATGTTTGGTGGAGCCCGGCCTTGCCGATGCCTCACCCAATAACCGCTATCAATTTGAACGGCAAGGCTATTTTTGCATGGACCCGGATTCATCGCCGGATCGTCTCATCTTCAACAGAACGGTGCCACTGCGAGATTCATGGGCAAAGATCGAGAAATCCCAGCAGACTTCTACGTCCTGACTTTCCCCGGACTTCTACGCTCGCCACTTGCTTCTCACGAAAAACCTGGCACTATTACGCTATGCTGACGAACCTGCCCTGGAGACGCCATATTCAGTTCAGTCTTTCGCACGCCTTCTCTCTTCCGTTGTATTGGCTCTTCAGCAAAATGCCCCGGCACGAATACGGATTGGCTGTGCCTAGGATTACGCGACTGGAGTGTGCCTTCGAGCCGCTACGCGGACGTAGGGCCGTCCAGATCAGCGACCTGCATCTGGATTACTATCTGCCGCGCCATGATGCGCTCACTCAGACGATCGGTGTATTACGGCCGGATTGGATTTTCGTCACCGGCGATTTATTAAATGTCCCGGAAGGTCTTCCGCATCTGTTTCGCTTCCTCGCGGGCCTCCGGCAGGTGGCGCCGGTGTTCGTCACGCTGGGCAATCACGATCATTATAGCGGCGTCCCGATCGCGGAGTTTCTCGAGCTGTCAGACCGTCACAAACTGCATTTGTTGATTAATCAAACGATCGTCATCCCCCTTACAGGGGGCGAACTCGGCATTGTGGGACTCGACGATCCGACAACGCATCGCGCCGATGTCGACTGCATTCCTCATCCGCTCCCGCACCGCTACACGGTGGTATTGGCCCATGCGCCGGTTGTCCTAGACCTTATGGAACCCAGTCATGCCGGCGATATCGTCCTCTGCGGACATAGTCATGGGGGACAATGGCGGTTTGGCTCGATCCATCCGTTTTGGCTTCCGTACGGCTGTCGCGGTCGAGCGCATGGAGAATACATTCAGGACGGTCGGCGTCTGTACGTGAATCAGGGATTGGGCTGGTCGCTTCTTCCGTTTCGCTGGAATTGTCCACCAGAAATCGTCCTGCTCGAGTGGAAATAAGATCGGATGAGGCCTCGATGTCTTGAACGGAACAAGACTTCTCTTTGATGCTATCGACCGCTCTTCGCCGTAACGTGTTGTAGATATATCCACTGAAGACCGACGATCGTCTTGGCATCGCGAATCGTGCCGTCTTGGATATGATTCATTGCCGTCTTCAGAGGCATCTCCACAACCTCCAGCACCTCATCTCGATCCAAGCGCTGTGTGCCACGGACAAGATTGTTTGCGACGTAGAGATGCATGATCTCATCGGTAAATCCAGGGGCCGTGAAGAAGGTCGCAAGTTTTTCTATGCGCTCCGCTCGATAGCCAATCTCCTCTTCAAGTTCCCGCGTCGCGCAGTCGGTAGGATCTTCGCCCGGATCAAGCTTGCCGGCCGGGATTTCGTAAATGTACCCACCTGCCGCCACCCGGTATTGCCGGATCAACACGACGGTGCCTTCATCTTTCATCGGAACGATCGCGGCCGCTCCAGGATGACGCACCACTTCCAATTCGACCGAAAGCCCGTTCGGCAATGCGACGGTTTCCAAATTTAAGGTGACCACCCGTCCAGTATAAATCGTGTTGATCATCGTCTACTCGCTGGATACAAGAGAAACCCTTACACGGTGATTGAAGACTGTTTTCGTTTATAGAATGGTGGCTTGGTAATGACCGCTGGAAGGGATCGGCCGCGAATATCGATCAGGATGGATGTGCCGATCGTCGCGCTGTGCGGCGGAACGTAACCCATGCCAATCCCCTTTTGGAGAAGCGGCGAGAGATTCCCGCTCGTGACTTCTCCGATCTCTCTCTGCCCTGAAGACGCGTCCGATTGGATTTTAAACCCATGACGCGGCACGGCCTTTTGTACGAGTTCAAAGGCCACCAGACGTTTCTCCAGTCCATTTGCCTTTTGCCGATACAGCACATCTCGCCCCACGAAATCCCCCTTACCGAAATCGACGACCCATTCGGCGGCGGCCTCCATCGGGGTGATGTCTTCGGAGATATCATTGCCATACAAGAGATAGGCCATGTCCAAGCGAAGCAGGTCCCTTGCGCCAAGTCCGGCCGGTTTGAGGCCGGCGGCTTTCCCCGCAGCCAGGAGCGCATTCCATGTTGTCAACGCGTGCCGCGCAGAGATATAGAGCTCATAACCCAGCTCCCCCGTGTAGCCTGTTCTCGTGATGAAGGCCGGAACGCCAAGCAATTGAGTATCCACGCACGCGCGTGCTTTCAGCTCCTCGACGCCTGCCGCACCGAGCAACATGAGGATGGCACGGGAGGCTGGTCCCTGCAACGCCAATTGGGCGAGATCCTCCGAATCATCGCGTAAGGCAAGAGCGGGCACACCCGACGCTTCGTTCAGCAACCACGACGTGATCTTTTCCCGATTTGATGCATTGACACAGAGCAAATATTCATGCGGCTTCATCCGATAGATAAAAATGTCGTCCATGATGCCACCGCGAGCATTACACACCATCGAGTACTGCGACTCCAGCACGGCAAGTTTTGCCGTATTGTTCGTCGTCATGCGTTGAAGAAAAAGGAGGGCCCCATCACCACTCACCACAATACGCCCCATATGACTCACATCGAACAAGCCCGCCGCGGTGCGTACGGCATGGTACTCATCGACAACACCGGAGTATTGGATCGGCATCTCCCAGCCGGCGAAATCCACGAGCCTCCCCCCGGCCTCGCAATGTCCCTCAAACAATGGCGTTCGCTTCATGAATGTTCTTTCTTACGCAAGGAGCGCGTCTTGGCGCACTTGGGGGTAGGTGGGTGGAATCGTGCATTTTTCAGCATCCGACTACCGTAAATCGAGCAGTTCGACATCAAACGTCAACGTCGCATTCGGCGGAATGACTCCTCCGGCGCCGCGAGCCCCATATCCCAACTGAGGAGGAATGGTGAGCTTACGCTTGCCGCCGATTTTCATGCCATGCACGCCCTCATCCCATCCTTTGATTACTTGTCCTCCACCCACGCGAAATGAAAACGGCTCTTTCCGGTCCACGGAACTGTCGAATTTCTTTCCGTCCGCCAGCCAGCCGGTATAGTGAACTGAAGCCGTATCTCCTAATTCAGCTTGCCGACCGGTCCCTGCCACCAGATCGACATATTTCAAACCCGACTCGGTCGTCATCGTTTGGTCCGTCATCGTCTTGGCCTCCTTGTTATGATCTGCGGCATACCCGTTAGTACCGACGCACAGAAGCAGTCCGACTAGAATACGCCCAAGAGAATGTTTCATCACTGCTCCTTCACGAGGGAATCTCTGAATGGCTGGAAAGGCCGTTACCGGCGCGCGGCAGGACAATGTCTATTCATATGATCAAACGTCAGGCTTAGAAAACAACGCGATACTGGCGGTATACCCGTGAAGGAAGTTGGCGCCTCCCACCGGACCGATTTCACCTTGGGCGAAAAACCCGGCCACCGGGATCTCGCCGGTTCGCTCTCGAAGGACCGTAACATCGTGATGCGGACGGCCAAAGAGTCCTCGCCCTCGCCCGCAACAACTAAACAGCAATGCGCCCAAGGGAGGCTGCGGATGTCTGGATCGATCGGCGGCAAGAAGCAGGTGTAGATCTTCGCTCGCGGATTGCGCGTCACGGACATGAAATTGCACCGTCTGTCCCTCGGTGAGGAGATCTCCAATAGCTAGGCTGCCCGACGTGCGATCCGCGCCGATTAAATTACGGACGAGAAAATCGCCTCGTTCAAATCGATTGCGCTGTTCGTCCATTACCACTCCCACGTGCAATGCGTTTTGAGCCAGATTGCGATCGTGACTGTTCAACGTCTCGAACATCGTCCGGAGCTGATCCAGAGCCGGGACCCCACCCAACTCATGAATCACATTGCGATCCGCTTTCGTCACAACGTACCGTTCGCCGATGGGCCGGCAACCCTGTGAGACGACGGCCCGGACGGAGACGTTCCCAGAGATAGCCACCCCGACCAGGCCCCCTTCGTGCACCGTCTCGTTCAGGAGCAGACGATTCTCGCCTTCATCGTGGCCGCCACCAGCCATGCCGCCGATGGCCATGGAGCCGGGATAGTGATCGGCCATCTCTGTCAGCACGTCGTCCATCGGAGATGAAAATGGATCGGCAAACAGCAAAAGGGTTGAAGGGTCTGATCCGCCATCCAGCTCGGGCCACTCGACGAGATCGGTGTCGCCCTCATGCTGTTTTTCGGACAATCGCCACGGCGTCAGCGTCGCGCCTGGAAGTCGAGCCGTCCAGAGAGTGACCGCAGGAGCGCTTTCGATTTCTTCCTGCCCGGCAATGATCCCCTCACCTGTGCATCCCAACAATGTTCCGGGCGTGAGACGATCCAGGAGAGGAGCGGACAATTCTTGAGCCTGGTCGGCATAATGAGAAGAAAAGAACAGGCAGGCTAAATCGACGGCACCCGCTCCCATCGCGCGCTCTATGTGAGCGGCGAGGGCCTGTCCGGCTTCGGCGGCATTGAGTTCTTTGGAAATGGCGGATGCGAATTGCACGCGGCTCCTCTTACAGCCAGTCTAGCAACCCTGCTTCCGCTTTGTCTATGAAAGGTGGCTAATCGCCGCCGGGCACGCGATCACCGCGTTCCGTGTGCAGCTTTTTGTAATACCGCCAGATGTAGGAGTGATAATCGTCGAGTTGTGCGAGGAGATAATGCAACTCGGTGGGGTCTTCCGTTTCCAACGCGCGTGCCATGCGGTCCTGAAGAAAATTCGCAAATGCCTGCGTCTTGTCGATTGCCGTGAGGAGCCTGAGGCCGCCCCCCATCTGATAGTCGGTCATACGTCCTCTTTGGGTGAATATTCCATCGGCTCGCCGAGAGTACTTCTAACAGATGTCGTGATACTCCCTATCAATCTCTATGGAGAAGACGGGTGAGCGTCGATAAGGAGATCGCTTCGACCCGATGATCGTCACGCCCGACCATCGTGGTGGCCATTGTCAGCGCATTCAAAATGGCTTCTTCTGTCGCCTCCACCGTCGCAGTAAACAAGGGGTTCATATGTGTATCGGCCATACGAGTCATGACAAACGTGCGTTCTGCCGGATAGTGAGGAATGATGTTGCCGGTGGAAAATGCCAACATGAAATCCCCGCTTCCATGGCGTGCGGTAGATCCTGTCCTCGCCAACCCGAGTGCGGCTCGCTTCGCGATACGACCAAGTTGCCGAGCATCGAGCGGCGCATCGGTCGCAATGACGACGATGATCGAACCTTCGGATCCGGCAACCGAGGCGTGGCGACGCTCTTCATACTGTTGACCGACCGGCATACCATTGACAACAAGCTCCTCACGCCGGCCGTGATTGGCATTAACGAGTACTCCCACCGTATAACCGCCCTGCTCTTCAGGCAGCCGACGAGAAGACGTACCGATCCCTCCCTTGAATCCATATGACACCATGCCCGTGCCGGCACCGACGGCCCCTTCCAGAACCGCTCCACCGGAGGCCGCCTCTAGTGCGCCGACGACCTGATCTTCCGAAACGTGTCGCCCTTGAATATCATTCAATCGGCTATCGTCGCATTCGGCAACCACCGGAGTCAGCGTATCGTCTGTAATCCCGATTCCGGGATAGCGTTGGATCATCCAGGACATCACCCCGTTGGCAACGCGCGGAACGTTCAATGTATTGGTGAGCGCGATCGGATATTCCAAAAAGCCCGCTTCGGCGACCCACGCCAGGCCGGTCATTTCTCCCGTGCCGTTCAGCACAAAGGCGCCGGCCGGAACTTTCTTATGCCACACATCGTCGCGGGGAATGATGACAGTCACTCCCGTTCTCACGGGCCCCTTGCCTGGTCGCAAAGTCCCTTCACCTTGCATCAGAGTGACTTGGCCTACTTTTACGCCATCAACATCGGTGATCGCGTTCAACGGACCAGGCTGGTATTGACCAATCGTAATGCCTAGCTCTCTGGCCCGCACCCGTTTCTCATCTTGTGAGACGGCACCCCCTTCGGCACGGGGAATTTCTCCAACTAATGGCGAGGCGCAAGCAAGAAAGATGGCGCACCCTATGGTAAGCGAGCCCGGCGATCCGAACACCGTCATTCTGTCGGCCCAATGCTTCATTAGAACGGCCAGAAATTAAAACGCCTGCTGCGCGTGTGTTTGGTAAAAGCGTGCTCTCGCACGATCCCCCGCGGGTCGAAGACGACCTGAAACGCGTCAAATCCCGTTTCTCCTCGACTGAGAATCATAGCCGGAGCGACGGGCATCCAGATTTGCAAAATTCTCCCAAAATCTACACGCAACATTTTCGTGACCGCATACTGATAACGAAAGACGAGATCCACGCCAGCGCCGGCCATTTCGTCGGGCGCCCCAAGTTGTGCGACAACCTCTGAAGATGTGGTCTTTCCCACTTCGATGAACTCGATCTGCTGCGGGGAAATCAGGTCGTTGATGGCCACCTTGCGAAACTCGCATCCGGATAGGGCAAAGAGGAGCGCAGTTCCCGCAATTAGGTTCATGAACATCGTCATCGAAGGATCACTCGCCGAACGGCCAAACCTGAAATGCCAAATTGTCCGTGCGCTTTCCATAGACGACATCATGGACCATGCCTTCTGGGGTGAAAAGAACGTAGAGATTGTCGCTTTTGACATTGAGACGAGAAATGATGAGGACATATCCGAGTTTGCCATCAAAGTGTCGATAGTGGAATACTTCACGGCCAGCCGCATGAAGAATTTCATCCGGCGCGCCGAACATGGCCGCCACTTCACCGCGCGTCGTAGTGCCCTTTTTTAGATTCGCGACAGACACTTCATTGATTTCGTCGCCGACATTCCCTCGAATAAACGCACATCCCCAACTGTTCAGCAGCCACACGACCAGCACGATCGCCCGTGTCGAATGTTCCAGGATTGTCCTGCAGTCGAAAGTATGCATCATGCTCCTTCATGACGGATCGAAAATAAAATCTCGTTCATACATCCGATAATGGGAGGCGTTCATTCCCATCCGTTTGTATGCGGTCTGCGCTACGATGTTTTCGGCTTCGACGTATAGACGAACCCCGCACACGTCGGGGCGCTCGCGTGCCGACCGCACAATATATTCATGCATCCGCCGATAGACACCCTGCCTGCGCCACTCAGGGTGCACATATACGCTTTGAATCCACCAGAAGGTAGCATTCCGCCAATCGCTCCACTCATAGGTGATAAGCATTTGGCCGATGACATTGCGAGAGCCTTGGCCATCATGCAGGTCGCATACTAGATAGTATCCATGTGTCGAAGATTGGAGTACCGCTAGAATCCCTTGCCGCAACCGAACCCGGTCCAATTCTCGGGCTTCCGTCTCCTTGGCCATCGTGGCGCCGAAATTGACCAACACGTCCAGATCGTCTTCCGAGGCCACTCGCATGTCGATGCGCTGTGAGGGAGAGAGCTTCACTGAACGGGCGTCCCTCCAGGCAACAGCCACCCGGGCTTGGGCTGAAAAAGACCGGCCGAAAATTCCATCTTCATCGCGTCTTCCGGCGGTAAATTAATGGGATGTACTGTCGCCTCGGGAATGAACGCCAGGTAGCCCGTGAAGGGATGGATGGCTGTGGGAACAAAGACCATAAGGAGCGATCCCGATTTGGCCACTTGCAATGGGGGAGGCGCGATCCCCATAATAAAACCTAAGGCCCACAACCCGTCGCGCGGAAATGGAAAAACGACTACCGTACTTTTACCGAATCGCGACCGAAAATTCAGAAGATCCGTCATGCCCTTCAACGTAAGATAGATCGTCCGGACGACAGGAATACGGCCCAGCCATTCTTCTACAAGTCGAATGATCCCTTGTCCCACCACCTGTGTAGCGATGACGCCCGTCAAGATAATCACACCGGCCAATACCATAAAATCCAATCCGGGAACATCCGACTGGATATTTGGCCCCAACAATCTAGCTAGGAATTGATCGACGGTTTTAAAGAGGGTGTGCAAAATAAGAAAGGTACCCCAGGCAGGAAGAAGGACAAAAAGGCCGGTCAAAAAGTATCGCCGGATCGATTTCACAGTTGGCATGAACACGCGCTCCTGCCGATCTAATTTATCAGGCTTTTGAACAACCTTCATTCATACATCACCTACTCGAGAAGTCTCCGTGCCCTTGCTATTCAATGAAGAATTTATTACCGTACATTCCGGTTGCTGTACCTGTCACGATGGAGAAACGTCATGAGTGAAGCACGCGCACCCACGGGCAATGTCAATATCGATAAGGACCTTCTGGCCATTCTATGCTGTCCTGAGACAAAGCAGGATGTCTCATTAGCGCCGGACGCGCTGGTTCGGCAACTTAACGAGCGCATCGCGAAGGGCGACCTGAAGAATAAAGGTGGGCATGTGATATCTGAAAACTTGGACGGTGGCCTGTTGCGGGCAGATAAGAAAATTCTATACCCAATCCGAGAAGATATTCCGGTCATGCTCATCGAAGAAGGCATTATTGTAGACGAGCAGTGAATCGTCTCTTTTGTCTCTTGCCTAAGATCCTGCCTGGCTCACGGTAGTCGCTAGGGAACAACCAATCCGGCCTCTCCAGCAGCGGACTCGGTTTTTGAACCGGTTGACGTCCCGCATTGCGCACAGAGGTATTCATAGAGATTGCCCGTGGGGAGCAATAGGAGCAATCTTTCTCGAGTGGGAGTGGCTTGTCGGCAGGTCGGACAAAACAAAAGGGAGGCGCGAAGGGCGCCAAAGTCAGCAGGGGCCTGGGCCGGACGTGGTCCTCGGGTACGAGCGGATGGCGGTCCGGCCGGTCGAGGCGGGATTGGCCGGGAGGGACGACGAGGATCCTGTGGTGAATAAGACATACGATCCGACGATCTGCTAATGCATCGTTGGGTTGAGCAATTCAGCGATGGGGTGTCATGCCAGTGCGTCGCCCCTCGGTAAACATCCACCAAAGAGATCGAACAAGCTGAAGAGCGACATACACAGAAAATCCAATCAGTAGGCCATAGACACCGGCTTTATCCCACGGCCATATATTCGGAGTGTGCAACATCAACGCAAGCACAACGTGTCCGCCGATACCTACCGACAGAGCAAAAAGCGCCCATTCTTTCAGGAGTGTCTTTCGCACGTATATCGAGAAGATCTTCATCCACCACTCCCGAGCCACTCTTAGGAGTGGGAGATGAAGACTGATGAGAGTTAAACCGAGCTCTTAGCCGATTCGATTTCTGTCGCTGTAATAAGGCTGGTGAGATAATCCGACACGAACGTCAATGCTTCTTCTCGACCGTCGGCCCGCCTTCCTTTTTCTCGTCGCTGGACAGACAGCTCATGATCCAGATCTGATTTCACATCCGTAAGGACGCGCTGAAGGGAGGACGGCGTGAGATTCGCATCCATGTCTTCAAGTTCCTGACATCGATCCAGCACCCAATTCAGACCTTCGATTCGTCCGGCATAGTGCTCTTGATCCGCTGAGTCCAACCGAGCCATGGTCGTGGCAAACGTTTGACCCTCATAGACTAAATTATAAAAACTGGTAACAGCTCTCTGCAGAGTCGGGTTCATACAACTCCTTTTCTCAATAAAATCCTCACTCATTATACATGAGAACAGCCTAACGACAAGATTTATTTTATGATTATGTGAATAACAGGTCGTGAAACTCTGACATGAAGCCGTAATAGAGCGGGGCAAAGTCCTTCAAACTATCCGGACTGGTTTCTTTTAAACGTTTAAAAAAGAAAACTTGAAGACGCGGTTCGAGTTGTTCGAGCAGTTGTCCGAGTTTGGCCATCGCATAGCTTCCAGCGGGAACACTTAAAATGTAGTGGACCAATCGCTCCACAAACTGTTCGCCTATATACTCGCTCACAATTAAATTTTCGGGCAGCTTTCCGCTTTCGAGATATGCATAAAATGGAATGGCTTGCGCTGCAAAAGGAACCGATGTAGAAGGCAGAATGGACATTAGAGTCTGTCTGGATGAGCATCAATGAGCATTCCCTCCACTCTACCGAAGGCTTCCGCAGGCGTCAAGCAAACGAGACCGTTTGACCTATGGGTTAGAAGGAAATAAGGAACCAGATATTCGGCGTGAGAGTCCCATATCAACCGTCAGCTCCTTTCGGCAGAAAAAAAATAGGAGGCCCCTTTCGAGGCCTCCTACTTTTATAAGCGCCCGGCTGTTTATAGCCAGGTCACGCGCTCGGCGGGCCGAATGTAGATCGGCTCTTCGACCTGAATGCGTGCCACTTCCTTGCCCGACTTGTTGAAGCCCAGCACGGTGTCGTTGTACATCTCAAACCGCTTCCCGTGGATCTGGGTCTCAAACACTTTCGGGCCCGGAATGACGTCGTACCGAAAGACGATCTGTTGGCTGGCTCGCCAGAGCTGGAGGACCGCCAACAATTCCCGGCTTGGTACGAGATACTTCTCGATGGCGTTATCGACGCCCGGCCCAAACATCTGCCGCGCATAGCCCCGGGGGCTATGGCGGGGCGGAATATAGAAGCCGTTGGGCTCGGTGCCCCACTGTGGATACAGGGGCAGGGCCACCTGTTCCACCCGAATGGTGAAGTACAGGGGATGCCAGCGATCCTCCGCCCACAGGCCGTCTTCGCCGATGCGTACCAGGCTCTGCATGCGAATCTTCCCCACGCAGGCGCTCATGCAGCGCGTTTCCATCGGCTCGCCGCCCGTCAACGGATCCTTGCCTTCGATCCGGGGATAGCAGGCAATGCACTTCTCGCTCACCCGCGTGGTCCCTCGGTACATCGGCTTCTTAAACGGGCACTGCTCGACGCACTTCTTATAGCCCCGGCATCGGTTCTGGTCGATCAGCACGATCCCGTCCTCCGGCCGCTTATAGATGGCCTTTCGGGGACAGGCCGCCAGACATCCGGGGTAGGTGCAGTGGTTACAGATCCGCTGCAGGTAGAAGAAGAACGTCTCATGCTCCGGCAGGCTGCTGCCTTGGAGCTTCCATGGCTCGTCCCGCGTGAACCCGGTCTTATCGATGCCTTCCACAATTGCCCGCATCGACGTAGCCGTGTCCTCGTAGATATTCACGAACCGCCACTCTTGGTCCGTCGGAATGTACCCGATCGCGGCCTGCCCGATCTTGGCGCCGGCATCGAAAATGGTCATCCCTTCGAACACGCCGTACGGCGCATGGTGCTTGCGGCCCACCCGCACGTTCCACACCTGTCCGCCCGGGTTTACTTGCTCGATCAACTGCGTGATCTTCACGTCGTAGAACTGTGGATAGCCGCCGTACGGCTTGGTCTCCACGTTATTCCACCACATGTACTCTTGGCCCTTTGAGAACAGCCACGTGGACTTGTCCGCCATCGAGCAGGTCTGGCAGGCCAGACACCGATTGATGTTAAACACGAAGGCGAACTGCCACTTGGGATGCCGCTCCTCATAGGGATAGAGCATCTTGCGCCCCAGTTGCCAGTTATAGACTTCAGGCATCGTAATCCTCCGTTTTGACCGTTAGATCTGCTTTTGTCCGTTATGTCTGTGAACCCGTGTCGATCCGTCGGTCGCGACGGACCGACACGACCTCAACAGATCTAACGTCCTTACACTTTGATCTTAATATGCTCACCCCGGAGCCACTTGATCATGAATTCGTTCTCCTGGCCGGGGGTAAAGCCCGTTCGTACCGGCTCCCATGGGCCCCGTGCGCCGATGCCGCCGTCTTCCGCCTTTGTGATGCGGATCAAGCATTCCTTCGGCGTGGTATTGACCCCGTGGTGATCGATCTGGAAGCCCCACTTGAACTTCCACGCCACCGCGTGCTTACCCGGCAGCGAATCGGTTTGGTGCATGGGCATCAGCCAGGATCGCGTAAACGACTGCTGGGCCCCATACCGGAAGTTCGACTGATACCCGGTATCCACCGCAATCGCACGGCCATCCGGCCGGGTCTCGTGGCCCTTGACCGACTTGGCCGTCGCCACGTAGGGCGCGTGTTTCGCCATCGTCACGTGGTACGGATAGGACGGGTTGTACTTCGCTCGGATCATCAACCGTGCCACCTTGTAGTACGGATCGCTGGGCTTCCAGCCGCGATACGGCCGGTCCACCGGATTGCCGTCCACATAGACGTAGTCGCCGTCGTTGATGCCGCGGTCTTTGGCCGCCTGCGGGTTGATGTGCAACTGGTGCTCGCCGACGCCCGGCGTCCGTTTGTCCATCCGGTACGGATCGCCAAAGTTCGACTCGTAAATCTGCACCCAGTCGTTCACTGACCATTGGCTATGCACGCGATGCCGGGTCTTGGGCGTGACACAGTAGAACTGGTAGCCCTTCTCCCAGAGCGGATTACTGTTCCGCTTGATTTCCTGCCATGGCAGCTTCAAGTTCCGCACGTGCTTGTCGTCATGATGCTGCGCCGTGATCGGAATCCCGTAGTCATCCGGCCGGATGTACGGATTCGTGGAGAAAATCGCGTTAGGCAGATACGGGGTCGCTTCGGTGCCTTCGCGATGGACCACGAAATTCTCGCCGTATTCGATGGCCTCCGGTTCGATCCGGTAGGTTTCGATCCGGCCCGACCGCGTCCACTGCGGCTTGCTCTCGTTCGTCTCTTCCCAGAGCGGGTGCCGCGGGTAGGTGCGGACCATGACCATCCAGCCTTTTTCCGACTTCAGCATCGTGTCGACGTTGTAGCCGTAATAGGTGCTGGACGCATCCAACATCCGCTGTGGATAGACATCCACGCGGTTTTGATACACGAAATGGAAGACGCCCTTCATCCGCGCGTCTCCGGTGATTTCCGTCAACTTCGCTGCGGCGCCGGCAAAGGTGTCGGCGTCATTGCGAGTGTCGTACAACGGCCGAATGCCGCCCTTCCAGATTTGCACCCACGGATTGGAGACCGTCATGGTCATTTCCGGATAGGTAAACTCCATCCAGCTGTTGCACGCAAACGCCACGTCCGCATGGTTGACATCCGACGTCATCTCAATATCCTGCGTGATAATACACTCGATATTGGGATCGACGTTCTTGACCATGTCGTAGTGGTGCTTGGAATTGTTGAGCACGTTCACGTTGGTCACCCAGCGGAATTTGCTGGGTGTCGGCATGTGGGTCTTGCCCGTGAACACCTTGCGACCGTATTTCGGCGTATTCACGATCAAGGCCGTATCGCCGTGGTTCCAGAAGCCCACGTCCTCCCCGTAGTAGTAGGACTTGGTCTTGATTTCCTTGCCGTGCGCCTTGGCGTCCAGCGTCAGATTGAACGGATCTTCCCCGGTGTGCACGGCCAAGCCTGCCCCGGACCAGGGGGTCGCGGTCCATCCGCCGGCTTTGTAGTTCCCGGACCAGGTATGGCAGCCCGTCCCAAATTTCCCGATGTTCCCCGTCATGGTGCAGATCAGCGCCGCGCCACGGCCCATCTGAGTCATATGGAAATAGTGGCAGACGCCTTCGCCGTTATGAATCGCGGCCGGCTTGATCGACCCAAAATCACGCGCCCACCGCACAATGAGGTCTTTAGGTGCGCGATTGATCTGATGCACGGTATCCAAGTCATAATCCTGCAAGTGCACCAAATACATTTGATACACGGGGATCACATCGACTTCGCGACCATTGAGCAACTTCACGCGATACGTTCCCGTCAAAGCGGCATCAATCCCACTCTGCTGGTAATGCCACCCGACTTGCTCGCGGTGCAACGGAACGGCCTGGTTCTTATTGAGGTCCCAGACCATCATGCCGCCCAAGCGCTGGATTTGCTCCGGCTTCAACGACTGCACCATCCCGGAGTAGGATTTGGAGAAGTCCGGAAAGGCATAGTCCTTGGTCACGTCCCGCGGATCGAGATACTGCAAGGTATCCGTCCGAACCAGGATAGGCATATCCGTATAGCCCTTGATATAGTCGATGTCTTGCATGTTCTCGTCGATGATGATCTTCACCGTTCCAAGAAACAATGCGCCATCGGTTTCCGGCCGAACGGGAATCCAATAGTCGGCTCGGGACGCCGTAGGATTGTACTCCGGCGTAATCACGACGATGCGCGCGCCCCGCTCGATGCACTCTAACTTCCAGTGCGCTTCCGGCATCTTATTTTCAACGAAGTTTTTGCCCCAGCTTGTGTTCAGCTTGCTGAAACGCATGTCCGACAGGTCGACATCGCAATTCTGCGTGCCGTTCCACCACGGCTGGGAGGGATCCTGGTCGCCGTGCCAGGTGTAATTGGTCCAATAGCGTCCACCCTGCGCTTGATCAGGCGAGACCTTTCGAATCCACGTATCTAACAGCGGCAAGACGCCGCCGTTGAACCGCGTATTCATCATCTTGCCGACGATCCCAAGGACCGGCATGCCGGCACGATGCTTGAAGCAGCGCACCCCCGCGCCCTTCATCATTTCAATCATCTCAGGTGGATACCCCTGCTCACGAAGCCGCCGAGCGCCAGCTTCACCACTGTATTTCGTGGCGATCAAAATCGCCGCTTTGGCGACATAGGTAAAGGCGGTATCCCAGGAGACGCGCATCATGTCGTCCAGATAACGCGCATTAAACTTGTACTTGGTTTTCATTTCGGGCGTCAGCTCCGGCGAGCCGGCATCCATCCACTCTTTCCACCCGCGCCGCATCAAGGGCCCCTTTAAGCGATAGGGTCCGTACACCCGGCGATGGAAGGTATAGCCCTTTAAGCACATCCGGGGATTGTGCGCGAACGTCCCTCGATTCCCATAGAGATCTTCATACGTCTGGTGATCGTAATTCTGCTCCACCCGCATGACGACGCCGTTCCGCACAAAGGCGCGAATGCGACACCCATGCGTGTCGTTCGGAGAGCAGCACCAGGTAAATGAGGAGTCGTACCGATATTGATCATGGTAGACGCGCTCCCATGACCGATCCGGGTACTCGCCGAGGGGGTTGCCCACCTCGATGACCGGCTGTAACGCGGTCAGCGCCAGTGCCTTATCCGCAATGGCGGCTGCTGCCACCGTCCCAGCCGAGACTTTTAAAAATTGTCGCCGTGACAAAAACATCCGAACACCTCCTCAGTTGAGTGCTGGCTGTTCCAGCCTATCGAATGACTGCAAATATAAACCAGAAGCCACTATCACCCCCTTACACTGTAATTTGCTTCACCACCTAGACTCTCTAGCTAGACTCTCTAGACTTTGGCTGAAGCATGGGAATGAATAGCAATAATTAATCCTGGGATTGTTTGGATTTGATACATTTGTATGCACTTGAAATGTTTAGTGAATTTAATTTCATGGATGCCCTTGAGGCACCACTAACATACTCATGGCGTTAATTTTCCGTATCACCTTACTGTTTAAATTCTCGTAACTTTTATTATATGCCATAGAACCAACGAGTTGCGAGATTTGTGTCGCGCTACCAAAAAGTAACGATGCAATGAACTAGTTACAAAAAATGCTCCGCATCGAGAAGGGGGTGCATGAGTGATTGACTGGGTCGAGTGAGTTACAAAGAATTTCCAAAACGCATAGAACGCATAGATTGTTTCTTGACTTGGCAGACACCTCTCAGTACAATTCGCACTCTTTACTGGTGGGCGGGAATAGCTCAGTGGTAGAGCATCGCCTTGCCAAGGCGAGGGTCGCGGGTTCAAATCCCGTTTCCCGCTCCAGTACTTAGATCTCTCCTCAAATACTCGCTACCGATTTTACTCCCGGTTCGGATCCCGACTGGCTGGTCGAATCTTGGATAACAGCGCGTCTCCATTGCCTGCAGCATTTCACCCGGGTACGAAACCCACGTGTGTCTCGCGTCTCCATTGCCTGCAGCATTTCACCCGGGTACGAAACCCACGTGTGTCTATTGTGGTCAAACTGAACTA